>Ga0265292_1000045_pt1 | contig 288959 bp, 266 predicted proteins | sample Munlanlewell296A_FD_189080 | JGI IMG/M metagenome (GOLD analysis project Ga0265292, IMG submission 189080) | Leachate microbial communities from a municipal landfill in Southern Ontario, Canada - Leachate well 296A | ecosystem: Engineered > Solid waste > Landfill > Unclassified | place... | reverse complement strand
GTCTCTCTCGACCACTTCCTGCAAGAACACTCTGTCCTCTTCGGACAGTGCCCCCGCCTTTCCTGCTGATTGAACGGCTTTATCCGACCCCATGCTTTCCTCCCTGATCGTCTTTTTCCGAAGCACTGCTGCTCCCCTCAAGAAAGCCGACCGCACTCTGCGACACATGGAAACCACCCGAGCGCCGATCGTCTCGCACATGTTCCTTGCTGAAACTATTCTCTAGAGACCCCTTGCTGCATCTCCCCTTTTTCCCTTCCCTGCCCGGAGTGGACGGCTGGCATTACCTCATCGCCTTCCGCCCCAGCCTCTGACCTACGGGAGACAGACCGGGGTCATTGTGGATTCAACGATAGTGTCCGGCACTGCAGTCAGTTCCGCAGTCAGGCCCTGCAGCTGTTCCTTGTCACCGTCGACGATGAGCGAAATCACATGCAGGCCATGGTCCCCATATGGCAGTCCCAGGCGTCCGATGATGAAGTCTCCATGGCTCGTGAGTATCTGGTTCACCTTTGGGGCCGTCGTTTCACGCTTGCTGATGATGATGGCAATGACTCCAACATGCTTTGTACCGTCCATTGACGTACCTCCCCATGTGTTCCCGTTCTACTTGCAGCTGCGATCGCAGTATTCGGTATGCAGCAGATGATGAGCCTTTTCGCTGTTTGGTTCACCAAGGAAATCTTTGTAGATCTCCTTGACCTCTGGGTTCTCATGCGACTTGCGGATCGGCTTGCCCGCGTCTTCGCGGTAGATGGCCTCGGCACGCCTCTTCCTGATGTCAGGATTGTGCGAAATAGGCTGTCCACCTCCGCCGAGGCAGCCACCGGGGCAACACATGATCTCGATGAAGTGATAGGGCGACTCACCCTTCTGCACCTGGTCCATGAGGACGCGTGCATTTCCCAGGCCGTTGGCCACGGCGACCTTCAAGATCATCCCGTCGATGTCGACATCAGCGCTCTTGATGCCCTCAAGTCCACGAACATCCTCAAAGTCGAGCTTCGCTAGTGGCTTATTGGTGATGACTTCATATGCCGTCCGAAGCGCAGCTTCCATGACGCCGCCTGTGGCTCCGAAGATGACGGCCGCGCCGGTCGATTCGCCCAGCGGCTTGTCGAAATCCTCCTCAGGAAGGCTTGCGAACTCGATGCCCGCTTCGCGGATCATCTGAGCGGCTTCGCGAGTTGTCAGGACATAGTCGACGTCATTGAACGTCTCCTCGTTCTTGAGGCCCAGCTTTTCCTGCCAGTGATGGAAGGCTGTCTTCATTTCAGGGCGTTCTTTCTCGAATTTCTTGGCAGTGCATGGCATGATAGACACGACCACGATCTTCCTCGGGTCGATACCCATCTTCTCGGCCCAGTACGTCTTCGTCACCGTACCAAACATCTGCTGAGGCGATTTGCAGCTGGAAACGTGATCCAGCACCTTTGGGAAGAACGTCTCCGCAAACTTGATCCACCCTGGTGAGCAAGAAGTGATCAGCGGCAGCGTACCTCCATTCTTGATACGCCCGATAAGCTCGAATCCCTCCTCCATGATGGTCAAGTCCGCCGAGAAGTCAGTGTCAAAAACCTTGTCAAAACCGAGACTCCGGAGCGCGGCGGCCATCTTGCCAGTCGCCTGCGTTCCGTCCGGCATGCCAAACTCCTCACCGATGGCAACGCGCACCGCCGGAGCTGTCTCGACAACCACGACCTTGTCAGGGTCTCCCAGCGCCTTCCACACGTCCGAAATCTCGCTCCGCTCGGTGATAGCACCAGTCGGGCAAACAAGCAAGCACTGCCCACAGTTCACACACTCGACGTTCCCCAGGCCCTCGTCCAGGAATGTTGAGACGGTACTGTTCGAACCACGGCCCGCGATATCGATGGCGTAGACGGACTGCACCTTGGCACACACGTTTACGCAGCGCCTGCAGAGGACACATTTGTTGGGGTCGCGTACCAGTGACAGTGACGTGTTGTCAAACGGCAACCACTCAGTGCGGGTCCGCGGAAACTCCACTTCGCGCACACCGAGTTCCGCCGCCAGCTCACGAAGGTCACAGATCTGGTTCTTCTCGCATGTGAAACAGTCCTTGGGGTGATTGGCCAGTAGCAGCTCGACATTGAGCTTGCGGGCCTCACGGACACGCGAAGTGTTTGTCCAGACCTCCATGCCCTCACTGACCCTCGCTAAACATGCGCGCTGGAGATTGCGGGCACCCTTGACCTCAACGACACAGATGGCGCACGCGCCCTCCTCGCTGATTCCCTCAAGATAGCAGAGTGTCGGCACTTCGATCTTCGCATACTCCCTGGCCGCCTTCAGGATTGTCGTCCCGTCCGGCACCTGGTAGTCCCGTCCACTGATTTTCACATTCAGCATTCTCGTCTCCATGAAGTTCCTCCGGGTCAATTACTCTTTGCGGATCGCACCAAAACGACAGCTTTCATAGCAGGAACCACACTTGCTGCACTTGCTCTGATCGATCACGTGAATTTTCTTGACCTCACCGGCGATGGCGTGGACGGGGCATTGCCGTGCGCATGCCGTGCATCCAACACACTTGTCGGGTGTGATCGAGTACGTCAGCAGGTGCTTGCACACATGCGACGGGCACTTCTTTTCATAAATGTGAGCGCGGTACTCGTCTTCGTAGAACCTGATGGTAGACAGGACAGGATTGGGGGCCGACTGTCCAAGCCCGCACAATGACGTGTCCTTTATGACATCGGCCAGCTTGCTTAGCTTCTCGATGTCGCCATCGCGACCATTGCCATCGCAAATCCGTTCCATCATGTGATACATCTGTCGAGTCCCTTCGCGACACGGCGTGCACTTCCCGCACGACTCATCGACCGTGAACCCCAGGTAGAACTTGGCAACGTCGACCATGCAGCTATCCTCGTCAAGCACGATGAGTCCGCCCGATCCCATAATGGTCCCGATCTCCTTGACTGTATCGAAGTCGATCGGCATGTCCAAGTAGTCCGCAGTGATGACGCCCCCAGACGGACCTCCGGTCTGGGCCGCTTTGAACTTCTTGCCGCCTCGGATGCCCCCTCCGATTTCAAAGACGAGTTCCCTGAGCGTCGTTCCCATAGGGACTTCAACGAGACCGGTGTTCTGGACATTCCCTGCCAGAGCAAACACCTTTGTGCCAGGACTCTTGGTGGAGCCAACGCTGCGAAACCACTCCGCGCCGTTTGTGATGATCTGGGGGATGTTGGCGTATGTCTCGACGTTGTTGATCAGCGTCGGCTTGTTCCACAGCCCGGCCTGGGCAGGGAACGGAGGCTTGATGCTTGGCGTTCCACGCTTGCCCTCGATGGACCGCAGGAGAGCAGTCTCCTCGCCACAGACGAATGCCCCGGCACCGATACGGATCTCGATGTCGAAGTCGAACCCTGTGCCCAGAATGTTCTGCCCAAGGAACCCGTACTCTCGCGCCTTGCCGATCGCATACTCAAATCTCTCGACGGCAAGCGGATACTCAGCACGGACGTACATGTAGCCCTTCTCCGCGCCGATGGCATATCCTGCGATCGCCATCGCCTCGATAATGGAGTGTGGGTCTCCCTCGAGGACACTGCGGTCCATGAAGGCTCCTGGGTCACCCTCATCCCCATTGCAAACCACATACTTCGGGGAGCCATTCGCCTCTCGGGCGGCCTTCCACTTGAGACCGGTCGGGAACCCTGCTCCTCCACGACCGCGCAGACCGGAGTCGAGAACGACCTGGATGATTCCGTCCGGCGTCATCTCGAGTGCCTTTCCAAGAGCGAAGTACCCGTCACGAGCGATGTACTCCTCGATAGAAAGAGGGTCAATGGCGCCGCAGTTGCGGAGGACGCGCTTGACCTGACGCGTGTAGAAGGGGATATCCCCGCTGGTCCGAGCTTTCTTCTCGCTGGTCGGCTCAGTGTACAGCAACTCGCCGACAGTACGGCCCTTCACAAGGTGTTCGCTTACGATGAGACCTGCGTTCTTGACCGTGACCTTTTGATAGAACGTCCCGTCGGGATACACGACGACGATCGGGCCAAGGTCACATGCCCCCATGCAACCAGTCTCGATAACCTGTACCTCGTCCTCGATACCATTCTTCTTCAGTTCGTCGACCAGAACGTCTTTGACGCTCTTTTCGCCACTCGTGATGCAGGCGCCGCCTGCACAGACCAACAACTGATTTCGTATCATTGCGTTTTCCCTTCTCCCCCTGGGCTAGATGTTCTCCCGCTTGATAACCAGATCAGCCACGACATTACCGCCCTGGACGTGCTCGCGGACGATCCTGCGCGCATTCACATCGTTGACGTCACCATACATGACGGCAGGCTGGCCCTTCATGGACACTTCTACGGTTGGCTCTTTATCGCAGAGTCCCATGCAGCCGGACTGAACGACCTTGACGTCATGGATGCTCGCCTTCTCGAGTTCGTCGATGATGGCAATGAGAGCGTCCTTCGCGCCAGCTGCAATGCCGCATGTCCCCATAGCAACGACGACCTTGCCTCTCTCCTTGGCCTGGCGAAGGTCCATCTCCTTGAGAGTCTGTTCCTTGATGCGCTTCAGCTCTTCCAGTGATTTCATTCTTTCCTCCCCATTCTCCGAGGTTAAGTGTACTTGTTCAGTAACGTCACGACCTTCTCAGGCGTGGAACGCCCGTACGTGTCTTTGTCGATGACAACGACTGGGGCGAGACCACAGGCCCCCACGCAACGAACAAGATCCAGACTGAAGCGGCCGTCCTGAGTGGTCTCGCCGGCCTTGATGCCCAAGGTCTTCATGACCTTCTCGTAGACTGCATTCCCGCCTCGCACGTAGCAGGCCGTGCCAAGGCACACGCTGACGATATGACGTCCCTTTGGAACACGCGAGAAGAAGTGATAGAAGGTGACGACACCGTACACGGTGGACCGCGGCATGTTCAGTCTGCCGGAGATGAACTCGAGCACGTCATCCGGGAGATACCCAAAGATCTCCTGGGCGCGGTGGAGGACGTTGATGAGGCTGCCTTCGGGGGTTGCCAGCGCACCGATGTACGCATCGAGTACATCAAACTGCCTCTTGAGCTCAGGGTTCTCTTTCAGACGGTCTTCCAGGTTCATTTTCATACACGTTCCTCCTGTAGAGACTTTTCCCTCGCGTGCATCATCAGCCTTGCCATGATGAGGTCGTCGGCTGTGTTCACATTGAAGAATGACATCATCATGTGAACTATATAACAGGATAGCATGAAATCAAGGCCATACTCACTGGGTGCTGACTATGGATTCAACCGTTCGGGAAATTCGGCGGGAGTTCTTGCAAACCCGGAGCACCAGCTCAGGAAATCGGCTTGATACGACGCGCAATTAGCGAGGACAGGACTCCACCTATTACGGCCGTTACGAACTGCGGCCAGCTGAACGAAAACCGGATGAACGCAGTTGCGGCCACAGGCAATTTCGTCAGCGTCCCGACAATGGCGCCTATGGCAAAATACAGAAACGCCATTTTTGCAGCCGCACCCAAGCCAAGACCAATCCAGCGCAACCAGGAATCAGATGACCCGCTTCTCCGCGTCACCAGCCAGAACAGGACGACAAGCAGGAGGTTTCCCGCCATGACTGCCGGTATCATCGCGGGTGAAACAAGATGCTGCTGGAACCACGCAGTGACGGGTGCCGCAATCGCGATAATGACACCGGCCCATAGACCCGTTGTCTCTGTCGCAAGGAGCAGACCCAGATTTACAATACTGCCGACGAGGAAGAGGTTGACGACATTGAACGGAGGGGCAGATGGAACGAGCTCCCGTATTGCAAATTGGAGAGCAATAGTCAATGCAAGAACAATAGCGGCTCTCGTAATGTACTTAGTTGTCTTCACGCGTTCCTCCCGATTCGGGCTTGCCTGTCGTGGAATTTCCATCAGTAGTTTACGCTGAACTGACTCGACGGTCAAGCCGATTCGTGTGGAGGGTTCCCCCATGGCTGGCGAAGCGAACAATCATTGACATCACGGGAAAAATGGGTACAGTAGACGTGATAAGTTCCGAAGAGACAAAGGAGAGTTTTATGCCAATCAAGAGAGCTTCTCTTAAGGACGTCCGCAAGACCAAGACACGGACGGCATACAACACCAAGCATACAGCGAAGACAAAACTTGCCCTGGACATGGCTCGCAAGTCCGATTATGCCCCCGAGAAGGTTGTCGACGCCGTAAAGCAGCTCGACAAACTCGCTCAGAAGGGCATTGTCCACAAGAATACGGCTGCCCGTAAGAAGTCTCGCCTGATGAAGAAGGCGAACGCCGCCAAGGTCGCGACCAAGGCTACTGCTTCGTAAGAGCTACTGCTGAAAGCAACCGCTCAAGGGCCACCAGCGCATTGCTGGTGAGCCCCTTTTTTGTTTCGTACTCAATTTCCTCGAGGCGCTCGAGCATTGCCTCAAGTTCACGCAGCTTGATATGACTTGCCGCTGTCAGGAGAGCACTCAGCGTATAATCGTCGAGATACTGATGCTGGGTGCGCAGGCACCAGGCCCTGAGGTCGGCCTTGGGACGGTTCGACTTCGAAACCAGCTTCGCGTTCAACAATCGTACAAACCCGAGTTCCACGTCATAGAGAATGATGGTGTCGGCGGCCCCAGAAGCTGAAAGGTCATAGAACGCCGTCACTGCGCGGTCGTATTTCCTGAGAGAGATAGCCTCGACGAGATCGGCAGCAGCAGCAACGTGGCACCGAGGCACGACCTCACGGACATCAGCGACAGTGACAGCTGCGTCGGTATACGCAAGGAGTCTGTCGATTTCGCTTCGCATAAGGAAGAAGCTGCTTGCTGTCCGCTCCATAAGCTCGTGGACCGCCTGGTCCTCTATCGCGCGCCCCTCGAATCTCTTCTTGATCCACGAGCGCACCGCCGTCGGGGGCACGGCGTAGCTCGTAACCACATACGCCTTTTTCAGCAGCTCTGAGGGAACTTTGGCAGGGTCTGCAAATATGACCGTGGTGGTGCCACCAGACAGAAACAGGGGGACCATGGTACCAAGGCGTTTGGCTCCCTTGTCTTCGAGGCCGCTGATGACGAGAACCTTGCGCCCCGACCCGAAGCTCTCGCTGCCGAGGAACTCACGGATGCCGTCAACGTTGTCGTCGCTGCCCTCAAACTCGGCATAATCGAAGGCCCGGAAAACTTCCGCTACCAGTGAGCGCGCCGCCTCCTTCGCCTGTGGAATGAAATAGTCGTCTCCGGGCGCGAAGACATAGACCGACGCCGGTTTCTTCCCTCTGAGGCTTGTGAGACCCTCAGTCACCGAAACGTCGTTGGAGCCTGACGCGTATCCCTTGGCTGCTGCCATTGCTCCCGATCTATGGATAGATCTTCTCGAGCAGGCGAGGGAATGGGACGGTTTCCCGCACGTGCGGCAGCTTGCAGATCCACGCCACTGTCCTCTCGACACCGAGACCAAACCCGCTGTGCGGGACCGATCCGTACTTGCGGAGGTCCAGGTACCACTGGTAGTCTGCTTCGGCAAGCCCCTCGGCATGAACGCGATTGAGAAGCAACTTGTAGTCGTCTTCGCGCTGCCCACCTCCGATGATCTCTCCGTATCCCTCCGGAGCCAGCAGGTCAGCACACAGAACCGTCTGCGGATTGGCAGGATTTGTCTTCATGTAGAACGCTTTGAACGATCTGGGGTAGCTGTGAACAAAGACCGGCCGTTCGAACTGATTCGAGATGAGCGTCTCCTCGTCTCCACCGAAATCCTCGCCCCACTGTATCGGAGAACCGGCTTTCTGGAGGAGCTTCACTGCCTCATCATAGGAGATCCGTGGAAACGGTGTAGCTATCTTCTCGAGCGGAGAAATATCCCGCTCGATGATGGCAAGCTCCTCTTTACGCTTCTCCAGGACCTGGTGCACGATGTACGTGACGAATTCCTCCTGGACATCGCAGTTCTGCGACCAATTACAGTACGCCATCTCGGGCTCGACCATCCAGAACTCGGTCAGGTGGCGGCGCGTCTTGGACTTCTCGGCGCGAAACGCAGGACCAAAGCAGTAGACTTTCCCAAATGCCATGGCCGTCGCTTCGTTGTAGAGCTGACCGCTCTGCGACAGGTAGGCGGGTACGCCGAAATAGTCAGTCGAGAACAGGGTCGAGGATCCTTCACAGGCATTGGCGGACAAGATGGGGGCGTCCATGAGCAGGAAGTCGTTGTCATCGAGGTAGTCGCGGATGCTCTTGACGATCGTGGCACGTATGCGCATGATCGCCCACTGGCGCTTCGAGCGGAGCCACAGGTGCCGGTTGCTCATCAGGAAATCGACGCCGTGCTCCTTGGGCGTAATCGGGTAGTCCACAGCTGCCTGATGCACCTCGACCTTCTGAACGTGCATTTCGTGACCGCCGGGCGCCCGCTCTTCAGCATGGATCGCACCGGTGATACTGATGCTGCTCTCCTGGGTAAGGTGGCGCACCGCCTCGAATGTCGACTCGTCGATATCACTCTTGGCGACGACACACTGCATGATGCCGCTGCCGTCCCGAACGAGGACAAATGCTACTTTCCCGCTGCTCCGGCTGTTGTAGACCCAACCGTTGATGGTCTGGACCTGCCCGACGTAGTTTGCTGCCTTGTCGATGTACATGATTACTTCTCCTCCAGCAATTTCTGATGCGGACACACTGTCGAGTTCAGGTTCGCCCCACACTCAGGGCATAGCCCCCTGCAATCATCCTTGCACAGTGGAAACTCCGTGACTTCGATGAGCAGGTTCTGGCGCACGACGTCGGAAACGTCCAGGACATCCGATTCAAGCGCAAACACGCCTTCCTGATCAGGATCCTCTTCCCCATTGAGAAGATACGTCTCATTGACGTCGAACTCGACATCCTCCATGACCGAGTCCAGACACCTTACGCAGGGCTGGCTCACCTTCACGTTGAACGAACCGGAGAACTGATAACCGATGCCAAGATTGCTCAGGACAAACTGTCCCGTCACCGGCTCAAGGAGCGTGACGCCAGGAAGGTCTCCGACCGAGGTCTCTTCAAATGCGAAGGATTGACTACTTCCTTCCTCAATGTTCAGTTTCTGGAGTTCGAGTCTCATCTTCTTTCTCCTCAACATGGAACTGCATCTCCGACGCCTTGACGGTCTCAGTAAGCCTCATCAGGATCTGCTCCAGCTGCTCCAGCATCTTCAGTGAGTAGCCATCGGCCTGCTGTTCAGCGGTCTTTCGCGCGGCAACAACCTCGGCCATCATGCGCTCTCGTTCGACGGCCGCGGAACGTACGATTTCGTTGTCTGCGACCAGGTCGTCGTGTGAGCGCTGGCCCTCTTCTATCATCCGGCCGCATTGTCGCCTCGCATCGGCCATTAGGGCGTCACGCTGCTCCAACAGGGCACACGCATTGCGAACCTGTTCCGGAAAGGCCGTGCGGAGATGTGCGACCGCATCTGCCAGCTCCTCGTCCTTGATGATGCGATAGCCAAACAACCTGTGACTCCGCTCCCTCACCTGATCAATGCGGTCGATGATGTCCTGCAGCGTAAGCTTCTCAATCATGCGTTCCTCCCCTGGCCCGAGACAGACCAAGCACAATCCTGTCTGCAACACTCGCAGGCACCAAGTCACGAATGTCTCCGCCGCCTTCGTACATCTGCTTGATGAGTGTGGAGGAAACGAAGAAGTGCTCCTGCGAACTCATGAGATAGATGACATCCACATTCGGGTCGAGGTATCTGTTCGCCCAGGCAACCTGTACTTCATGATCAAAGTCCGAGACGGGCCGCAATCCGCGCAGCATGATGTTGGTGCCTATGCGCTTCATGAAATAAACGACCAGGTCGTCGAAGCCTTCCACGACGACGTTCGGGATATGTCGCGTTGCGCTGCGCACCATGTCGACGCGCTCGTCCAGTGACCACATTGGACTCTTATATGCTATGCCAGCAACGCCGACGACGAGCTGGTCGCACAAACGCGCTCCACGCTCAATGATGTCGACATGTCCTCTGGTGACCGGGTCAAACGTACCCGGATAGACGATTTTATCCATATGTCCCATAGACCTCACGTTCAAGTGTAGTCAAAAGGCGCCCGATGAAAAGAAAAAAGAGGGGCGCCTTTCGGCGCCCCTCCTCATGGTACTGGCACAGTCAGGACAAGAGCACCTTGCTCAGGAAACTCAGTGTACGCTCCTGCTGAGGATGTTCGAACACTTCAGAAGGAGATCCAGACTCAATGATGAGGCCCTGATCCATGAAGATGACGCGGTCCGCAACTTCCTTCGCAAAACCCATCTCATGGGTGACGACAATCATCGTCATGCCTTCGTCCGCAAGTCTGACCATCACGTCGAGGACCTCATGGATCAACTCAACGTCAATGGAGGACGTTGGCTCGTCGAACAACATGAGTTTCGGGTGCATGGCAAGCGCACGCGCTATGGCTACCCGCTGTTGCTCTCCGCCACTCATTTGAGCAGGCTTGTGATCAGCCCGATGTGACAGCCCGACCTTCGCCAGAAGTTCCATTGCCTCAGCCTCAGCCTCTTTGCGAGCCGTTTTCTTGACGACGACAGGTCCCAGGGCAACATTCTGAAGAGCAGTAAGGTGAGGAAACACGTTGAACTGCTGAAACACCATGCCAATATCTTCTCTCAGTCTGCGAATGTCATACTTGCCTGATTCGACGAGCTTGCCGTCGAATGTCACGCGGCCAGCCGACGGGGGCTCGATCCAGTTGATGCACCTCACCAGCGTACTCTTGCCTGAACCTGAGGGCCCCATCAACACCAGTCGTTCCTTGAAATCCATGTCGAAGCTGACTCCCTTGATGACTTCGAGAGAGCCGAACGACTTGTGCAGATCGTCGACAACGAGCAGCTTTCCCTGTGCCGTCATATCGTCAGCCATCTCACTCTACCTTCTTCTCGAGACTTCGGGACCACTGCATGACCGGGGTAGTCATGATCAAGTAGATGAGTGCCGCACCGATGAGCGGTGACATGATATTGTACGTGCGAGCGCCAATGATCTTCGCCTTGAAGAGAAGATCCTCCATGGAGATGAAGGCAACCAGGGAAGTATCCTTGATCAGCGCCGCAAACTCATTCGCAAGCGGCGGCAGAACCCGCCGGAACGTCTGCGGGAGGATAACGTGGCGCAGTGCCTGCGCCCGGTTCATGCCCAGCGAGAAAGCAGCTTCAGACTGTCCCTTGGGGATCGATTCCACAGCCGCTCTGAAGACCTCGGCTATGTAGGCTGCATAGCATACTGCGAGCGAGACTGCAGCTGCCGGGAATTGGGGAAGATTGACTCCGATAATCGGGAGCGCGTAGTACACAAGCAGGACCAGGAGCAGCGCGGGCGTGCCTCGGACCACTTCGATATAGAAGCGCGTGACGGCCCCGACCACCCTGCCGCCAAACATGTTCAACAACCCCACAAGCAGCCCAGCGACGGTCGCAAAGATCATCGAGACGACCGTCAGCGAAAGCGTGGTCCACGCTCCTGCCAGCAGGAATGGCAAGTTTTCGAAGATGATCGACCACTTAAACATTTTCCTCTACCCCTGCCACGACTGCTATTTGGGCAGGTATGGCGGGTCGGCGAAGAAGTACTTGCGGTAGAGAGTCGCGTACGTCCCATCCGCAACCACTTTGCGGAGGGCCGCATCGATGTCGCTCTTGAGTTGGGTGTCATCCTTCCGCACGGCGATACCATACAGCTGCGTCAGGTCCTGGCCGGCTATCGAAGTAGTATTGAGAACCTTCAATGCAGGATGTGTGCTGGCATAGGCCGTGCACACAGGATAGTCATTCACCACAGCGTCGGTCTTGCCATTCTCGAGGTCGAGGGTGGCAAGCTGGATGTCGGGGTAGGAATTGACCTTGACACCCGCAATCAGCTTGGCGGAAGTCTCTCCTGTCGTGCCAGTCTGAACGCCGACTGTCTTCCCCACAAGATCCTCGGGTTTGGTGATATTGTTCTTGGCCGGGTTGTACATGATGCCCATGTCCGCCCGGTAGTAGGGAATGGAGAAACTGACTTCCTGCTCGCGTTCGGGGGTGATCGTCATGGCGGCGCAGACCGCGTCGAACTTCTTTCCCTGCAGGGCAAGGAGAAGCCCGTCAAAAGCCCCGCTGGTCAAATTGCTGGTCCGGCCCATCTTCGCTGCGATGGCTGCCATCAGTTCGACATCAAACCCTGTGGGCTTGTTGGCTTCGTCGGCGTACTCGAATGGCGCATACGTCGGGTCTGTCCCCCAGTTGAGTGTTCCACTCTGAGTCTTGCATCCTGTCAAGACCGTGACGATCATTACAGCAACAACCATCAACACGACACTACGGGCAAACGCTGTCTTCTTCATCCTCTCTCCTCCTGCATGATTCAGATTTCTGGCAACCGTCACCTGAGCGAGCTACCCCATATCGCACTGCAAAGAACAGTGCTACTCTATACTTTGTGCAATCCTTGAAGAAAGTAAAGCATCGAAGGGAGCCGAGTCACCTGGCGACCGCAGCAGGCATCGGTCTCGTCCTGGTTGCCTGCGCTGCCTTCGTGGGAGCTTTTGTCATGCACCTCGTCGGCAGGCCGCTGGGTTGGTCTGTCATGGCGGTTGTTGGTGGCATGAGTGCACTGGGCCTGGCCGGTGTGAGCCTTATCTCGGATATTGCTGAGACTCATGCAAAGCGATTGCAGCACAAGGAGGAACACTGATGTCCGGGATTCTGCGCCCGTTCGACGGAAAGACGCCAACCGTAGCATCCACGGCATTTGTCGCGGACACGGCCGTGCTGATAGGAGATGTGACCGTCGAGGAGGGCGCCAGCATCTGGTACGGAGTGGTCCTCCGTGGTGACATTGCGCCTATCGTCGTGCACCGCAACGCCAACGTCCAGGACAACGTGGTGGGGCATGTAGATATCGATGTCCCTCTCATTGTCGGCGAGGGCGCCACCGTAGGCCACAGCGCCGTCTTGCATGGCTGTACAATCGGCCACCATGCCATGGTGGGCATGCATGCCACGGTCCTCACCGGAGCCATTGTCGGTGACGAGGCAGTGGTAGCAGCCGCGGCGCTTGTTCCTGAGAACAGGGCCGTGCCTGCCCGGTCACTCTCGATGGGTGTCCCCGCACGCGCTGTGCGATCTCTTTCAGACGAGGAGATACAGGAACTCCATCGCCGGGCCGACGACTACATCAGACTGGGAGTGATGTCCAGGGCGAAGTCCGAACACAGATAACCCTGGAATCGGACCGGTCGGCACCCCGGTCTCCCCATTCTCTTCATCTTCTATGCACGTTTCTCCTTGCATTTTCTGACCCATCCCTATACTTCACCCAACCAACGCTACAGGCCAATCAGCCGACCAGCCCCTTGGTAACGACCCGACGTATGTCGTGCCGTCTTTTCATACCCTGACAACAAGGAGAGTCAGACATGAGCAGAACTCGTACATCACGGTGGGGTGCAGTCTTCACTGTCGCACTCGTTCTATGTCTTCTGGTCCTTTCAGGCTGCCGCCCTGCAGCCATGTTATCCGACCTCGACCGCGTCAAGCAGGATGGCGCCCTGACTGCCGGCAACGACACAACCTACGCTCCCTTCGAATTCGCGGACAGCAACAATAAGCCGACGGGCTTCGATATCGAACTCATTGCCGCCGTCGCCCAGAAGCTTGGGCTGAAGTCGGACATCGTGACCACCGCCTGGGATGGTATCATCCCTGCCCTTCAGACGCGAAAGTTCGAGGTTCTCATTTCGTCCATGACGATCACCCCCGAACGCGAGAAGGAAGTCAGTTTCTCCATTCCCTACTACCGGGCGGACATGGGCATCGTATTCGACAAGACTCTCCATACCATAGCAGGACCTTCAGACCTCGCGGGACTGAGGGTCGGCGCTCAGGTCGGAACCACGGGCGAACAGAGCGCACGCATGATCGACGGTGTGACCGATGTTCGGTCCTACCCTGATATCCAGCTGGCGATGGCCGATTTGAAACTGGGGCGTATCGACGCTGTCGTCAACGACTTCCCAGTCAGCGCCTTCTATGCGAAGGACTCGCCAACCCTCACTGTCATCCGTACGCTCAAGGTGAAAGATCTTGACCTCACCCAGTACTACGGCATCGCCATGCACCTTGAAGACAAGCAACTGAAGGCCGCTGTCGACAAGGCCCTGCAGGACCTGGCCAACGATGGCACGTACGACACCATCTACGCCAAATGGTTCGGAGGGGCACCCGACTTCCGTCCAGGAGACCAGAAACCCTGACACCTCCATCGAAGCCTCCCCTACGTGCACGTCCGCCGTACCCTTTCCGGGCACGGCGGACGTGAGCTACGAAGCTGCCTCTTTCCTAGAATGCGGTAGTCACATCAATATAGCCCTTTTGCTGAGCCTGGCGACTGCCGAAAGAGACCAGAACCGACCCGAGCGCAAACAGGACTGCTGCCGACAGGGCTACTCTTCCCAGCAACTGGAACGTCGACAGGTCGGAGAGAAAATTCGTAAGGACCTTCCCCGAGACCGCCCGGCGCATGAGTTCGATGAACGGACTCATGGGGACAAACTCTGCGATCCTTGCAAACACCGCTGGAAAAGCAGTTGGAGGAAACAATGCCCCACTCAGCACAAACATTCCCCCAAAGAGCGCGTCGACAACGTCGACATCCAGCTTGATCGTCAGGAGGAACACAGAAGCCATGGCCAACCCCAAGCCGGCAGCCACAAGATACCCGAGGACAGCGCCCGCTATCAGGTACCCCCAGTTGGGATGGAACGGCAGATGCAGCACAGGAACGAGCCAGCACAGATTGATGGCGATTCCTGCGAGCGCGATCAGATACCGTGTTGCGGCACGACCGCACAGGTACGTCCGGTATGACGTGCTCGACAGGAAGATGTACTTCAGCGTCTGATAGTGTTCTCGATCATCGTGGACACTGAACGCCATATCGAAGAACACCATACTCAGTGAGTAGTAGAAGATGGTCCCGTACAGTGCGTACGGGAGCAGCCCCGTCTTCTGGCCGAAGACACCGTAGAGGATGATGACAGCAAGAAAGCTGCCGATTGGATATGCGGCAAGGTAGAGCAGCCACACCCACTTCTTCGTCCAGTTGCTCTCGATCTGCAAACCGACATACATGGAAGCAAGGAAACCCTTCATCACTGCCACCTGAGCGTCAGGCGAGCATCGCGCCTGGCCTTGTACTCGACAGACCGCAGTGCCCACGATGCGATGAACGCAAACACAAGACCCAGCCCGATGAGGATGAGTGACTCCCATCGCCAGTCCAGCACCTTCGCTGTGAATGAAGGGACCAGAAGCTGCCTCAGTGCGTCGAGCCCAAGTGTCGTCGGGATGAGCGCTGCGATACCGAGCAGGCCCACTCCCAGGAATCTGGCGGGGAAGTAGGATCCCGAGAGAACGTTCGTCGGTTCCATGACGAGATCAGCAGTCCGCCATGCGTCGCGCCCGTGGTAGAGAAACAGCGACGAGAACACAATGCCCAGCCCATACATCGAAAACAGGGTCACGAGGAAGACGAGCAGTGCCAGGGGCAGGTGCAGAACCGTGAACTCCACCTTGAACACTGCGATGCCAAAGAACAGCACCGCCAGAGAACGCAGCATCGTATACATGGCGCCGCCGACAGACAGACCGACGAGGAAGGCGGACAGTGGAGCAGGGCTCACAAGCATCAGCTCCAGGTTCCCCATTTCCTTCTCCCAGTACAACTGCGTCGCAACACCCCACAGAACGTTCAGGAAAAAAGGCGTCATGAACCCGCCCAGCACCACCAGTCCGCTGAACTCAGAACCGGTGCCAAGCGTACGGTAGAGGTAGATGTAGGTCGCCATCGTGAAGAAACCGCCCAGGACGCTCGCGACGACCCAGGTTGCCTCGCGCATCTGTCCAAAAATGCGCACGTAGGCGCGCGCGTTGAGCGTCCTAAGAAACAGGAGAAGCTGCTTCTTCATCTTCGAACCTCCTGCCCACCATCTTGAGAAATGCGTCTTCCAGAGTAGGCTCGAGCTTACGCATGTACTCGAGAGTTGCCCCCTGCCCTGCCAATGCCGCGATAAGGCGGGCGATATCACTCTCGTGCATCAGGTGTGCGACAAGCATGGGGCTGTTCGTTACCTTGTCGGCACCCAGGACGAGATCGTTGCCCTCGCCCATGGATGCAGTGATCAGGTCAAGCTGCTCCCCGTCGAGCCGATCGACCGTAATCTCGTAGTGGGCCCTGCTGTCCAGGTCTTGCTTAAGTTGCGATGGAGCTGCGTTCGCAAGAATAAGCCCGTGGTTGATGATAGCCACACGCGAACAGAGTTCATCGGCCTCTGCCATGTAGTGTGTTGTCAGAATGACCGAGCGTTCCGGCTTCTCCTGAACCCAGTCGCGCACGATGCTGCGGATAATGACACTCGCCTCGACATCGACGCCAAGCGTCGGCTCGTCGAGGAACAGCACCTTGGGGTCGGTGACGAGACCACGCACCAGATTGACCTTCTGGCGCATGCCGGTGGACAGGCGGTTCATCTGCTGACGCCTGCTGTCCCACATTCCGACGACCTTGAGGTACTGCTCGATCCGGGAACGCGCCACAGGTGTCTCCATGCCGTAGAACTGACTGAACATCCAGAGCTGCTCCTCGACGGTGAGAATGCCATACCCCGAGGTCTCGCCTCCCGAGATGAGGCTGATGAGCGGACGTACGTGAGCGTAGTCCTTCTCGACGTCGAAGCCGGCCACTGTGACGGACCCGGACGTGGGAAGCAGCAACGTCGACATGATCTTGATGGTCGTGGTCTTGCCGGCGCCGTTCGGCCCCAGAAGGCCAAAGATCTCGCCATACGAGACATCGAAGCTGACGCCCCGCAACGCGTGGAAAGGAGCCTTGCCTCTCTGGTTGAAGACACGAGTGAGGTTCTCTACTTGAATAGCTGTATGCATACAGTGCTACCTCCAGAACAAGTGTGGGGAAAAGCGAACTGTATGACAGGGGAGATTACTGACGGACTCTGAGAGAGTCAGTGACTGAGGAATTGACGGTCCTGCGTTTACTGTGGCAAACTCCTGGCTGCAGCTTGTCCAATCAACAGCGCCCCTGTCATCAGTTGGTGCAAATCCTGTTGTCTGCCATTGCCGTACCTCCACATACACGAATGTCCATACGCACCCTCAAGGCGCGACGTTGAGACTATACCAGAATGGATTTCTCTTGTCAAGTGGTTGTGTGCCACGCTCTGCTACCTGCTGCCGACGGCAGATGATGGCCGTGTTCACGCATCGGCTATCGCCCCATCCAGTCATGACGGGCCGCAGCGATGGTCCCCGTCCCGCACGGCTCATGACGAGCCCGCATGAGCAGCAAGTCATCCGGACCTCAGGGACAACACAAGCTGCCCAGTCCCGTTTCGGGAAAAGGCGGCTCTTGGCGCAATGATATTGTCTTGCTACATGAAGCGCTCGAAACGCTCCTTGCCAGCCTTGCAGACCGGACAGACCAATGGAGGCTGCGGCCTTGCGCACAGGTATCCGCAGACCTTGCAGCGCCAGACTGGAAAGGCGAGCCCGGCCACATGCACCTGTTCCATCTCCTTCGCGTCTGCAGTTGGCCCGCCGACCGGGCGCCGGTCCGGGATGGATGCGGCAGTCTTCTCGCCACGATTGACCTCGGGCGAGACGTACAGCGCACAATAGCAGACACCGTATTCGTCGAGATCGGCGTCCCGGTAGTCACACGGACAGACGAGGTCGATATCTCGCGTTTGTACTCCTGATGCCAGGCGACAGGGACAGGCGCGATGCCCGTAGCGTGCCTCGTTCTCCAGCAGACCCCGGACCAGCTCCCTGGCAAAAGTGTCGTCAGGATTGACACAGTATCCTGCGTCCCGTGCCTCCAGGACCAGCCTCTCCCAGACCTCAGCGACACGTTCGTCCGCTATCCTGCTCATTCAGCCGCGAGCTCCCGAATCCGGTTTTCCTGGAAACCTACGACACAATCCTTGTCATCCAGCACGATGGTCGGAAACGAGCACGCTGGGTTCCACTTGAGGACCTCCTCCTTGGCCAGTTCCCTGTTGCCGCCCTCCTGGTCGTCGACATCGACGTAGTCGTAGCCTACACTCAGCTCCTGAAGCAACGCCTTGGCCTTGCGACACCAGCCGCAGGTCGTCAACGTATAGAGGAAGACCTTGTGCTTGTTGTGCATTCCTTCGACATGCTTGGGTTCCAGCACTGTTGCCTCCTTGACGCGAATAGATGCCTAAGCGTGCAACAACGATCTGAAAACCTCGACGGTCTCGCGACACTGATCGGTTGTCACATCGTGGTGCGTGACCAGTCGAACAGTAGTCGGTGTGACGGCATTGCATAGAATTCCCTTTTCCTTGACCGCGGCCACGAATGACGCCGCATCGTTGCCGCTCGCACTGACGTCGACCATTGCCATGTTGGTTTCGGCTTCAGACGGGTCAGTTCCATACCCGATACCGGCCAGTTCGCCTGCGAGCAGCTTCGCATTGGCATGGTCCTCCGCCAGCCTGTCCACCATCGTCTCAAGTGCTACAATACCTGCTGCCGCCAAGATGCCGACTTGGCGCAGACCACCTCCCAGGCGCTTGCGGTTCTTGCGCGCCCGTTCGATGTAGTCTCTTGACCCTACGAGCAGCGATCCGACAGGAGCACACAGACCCTTAGAAAGACAGAACATGACAGAATCGGCGTAGGACGACCACACATCCGGCGTGATGCCGGAGGCGATCGACGCATTGAAGATCCGAGCGCCATCCATGTGCACGGCAATGCCGCGCTCACGCGCCGCTGCCGCAATCTCGCGCACATACTCGATAGGCCATACCTTGCCCCCACCTCGATTGTGAGTGTTTTCGATGGCAATAAGGGACGTACGTGGGAAATGAATGTTGCCGGAGTCGCGGATTGCATGCTTGACATCATCCGGGTCCATGACGCCCCGCTTGCCTGGAACCTGTCGTGCCTGCACGCCCGACAGCATCGCAATGTCGCCAACCTCATAGTAGAAGATGTGGCTCTCAGCTTCCGTAATAAGCTCATCCCCACGTTGTGTGTGCGTCATGATGGCGACCTGATTGCCCATCGTGCCGGACACCACGAACAGCCCAGCCTCCTTGCCCAGCATCTTTGCGCCCAGGTCTTCGAGTCGGACGACCGTGGGATCCTCGCGGTAGACGTCGTCGCCAACCTCGGCCGTCGCCATCGCGTCGCGCATGGCCTGTGTAGGCTTTGTAACGGTATCAGAACGAAAATCGATCATTGTTGTTCCCTCCAGGCGAATTGAGTCCTCCGTGATACACAGACTGTTCAAACGTTCTCGACGTTGACCGACTTGACCCCCCGGATCTTGCTGACGTGTTCGACGATCTCGTCAATCGTCGGGTCAAGAAACTTGTCGTCAGAGCCAATGCTGACTTCGACCCTGACCGCACCTTGGTCAATGCCGATGTACTTGACCATCTTGAGCGTGATGATATCGACCCCGACTGGCGGCCACAGCACATGCTTCAGCTCCTCGGTCACGGTCTTGACGTCAAGTGTGGAATCATAGTCGATACCTTTCACTTCTTTCTTGTACTTGCGAATGGCCGACCGGAGTCCGTCGACAGCGAGAACCGAGCAGTGCATCTTGACAGGGGGGAGGCCCCCCAGCTCGTCGGCAGCCTGTTTCCATGTGATCGCCTCAGCATCATCGATCGTCTTGCCCTTGGCCAAGTCGGTGATGATGGAACCTGTGGCTATGTTGGAGGCACACCCGTAGGACTGGAATTTCACGTCCTCGATACGGTCGGTTGCCTTGTCAATCTTGAGGTAGACCGTGATCTCGTCGCCGCACGCGGGCGACCCTTCAGTAGCACAGGCGTCGGCGTTCTCGATCACGCCGATGTTGTGTGGGCTCTTGAAGTGCTCGATGACTTTCGCAGTGTACTTGATTGCCATTGTAACCTCCTTATTGCGCAGGCGGCCTGATCGTACTCTGAGCGCGCAAGCGTTCCACGATTGGAACGAGCTTTGCCAGGGTAGCATCAACGTCAGCCTCAATGCTGTAGCGAGACAGCGTGAAGCGGATCGAGCCATGCGCCTGTTCGTGATTGCGCCCGATCGCTATGAGAATGTAGTTCGGTTTCAGCGTCGCCGCCGCACAGGCCGAACCCGTATCGACCACGATCTCGTCCATATCGAGGAACATCATGATCGCTTCCCCCTCGATGAACAGGAAGCTATAACACAGATGCGACGCCGCCCTCTCAGCGCCTTCCGGCCCGTTGAGCAGAATATGCGGAATGCGCTCCCGGATGCCAGCTGCGAGACGGTTGATAAGGCTCCGCATGCGCTCAACATCCTTGTCGAAGGTCGCGTACAGCAATTCAATGGCCTTGTCGAATCCTGCAATGCCCATCGTGTTGGGCGTTCCCGGCACAAGCGGAGAATACGACTCCGAGCCAAAGGTGATAGGATGTATTCTTGTGCCTTTTCGAACGTAGAGAGCGCCGACACCCTTGGGGCCATGGATCTTGTTGCTTGAAAAGCTCACCAGATCTGCCTTCACCTCATCGACATCCAGTCGCTGCGTCTGCAGTGCACTGGCAAAATCCACATGATATGGAATCTTGCGGCCAATGTGTTTTGAAGCCTCGGCAATGATGTTCCCTGCCTTGGCCAAGGGTTCGATCGTGCCAATCATGTGGTTGACGCCCATCAGGCTGACCATCGCCGTGTGCTCGTTCAGCACAGAGGAAAGCTGATCGACATCGTACCGTCCCTCACCGTCGACCTTGATGTAGTGAGCCGTGTAGCCTTCCTTCTCCAACGCCTTGTACACCGCAAGCGTAGCCGGGTACTCGATCTCGCTGGTCACAATCTCCGGTTTGTCGATGGCCTGTGCCCGCGTCGAGCCCAACAGAGCTATGTTAATGGCCTCAGTAGCGCTCCCCGTAAACACGACCTCGTTCTGCGACGCTCCAATAGCGGCTGCAAGCCGGTTCTGTGCTCTCTCTATGAGTTCTGCGGCGCCAGTGCCGCATTGCGTGAACGCTGCCGGTACCGCGTATCTATCGATAGCAGCGGTACGCATCGCCTCCCAGACCTCAGGCGCGACCATCGTACTGCGAAAGTTGTCAAGATAGATCATTGTCTACCTCCTTTTCCTGCTGTGGAAGAACAGCCTCGAATGCATGGTTGCTCCTTTCAGCGTATCACAAACAGGGCAAAGTCAACACGCAAAAAAGCGGTGAGTACAGGTCAACGCGTGGAGTGATGGCGGCTCAGCACGTTGTACATGCCTTTCACATCTCTGTAATGCCGGAGGTCAGAGCGAGACAGCGCCAGCATGTGGCGAACAACATCGGGCTGACTGGGGTAGCGGGCAGCGATCGCCTGGTATCCCATGAAGGCCTTGCGTTCGGCTTCTACGGCAACGCTGAGTCCCTGGAGCAGAGCACTATAAACGAGAGCCTGCTCTGGCTTCAGAGGAGCGATGGCTTCCCTGTTCGGCTCATAGACAACGCCCGCATATGCACGGTGCAACTGCTGTAGTTGCTGAGCATGGGCGGCTTCGCCGGCTGCGAGCGAGCTGAACGTTGCTTTCAGGCGCCTGTCGGGGGTCATCTCGATAAGCTGCAGGTAACGAGCGCGTGCTTCGACCTCATCCTCGATGGCATCCTCCAGCAGCTCCTGGAGACTGAACGGCGCTCCTTGCGCTTCCCGCGCAATGCGCTGTCCGACACGGCTTCCCAGCGACCGAAGATGCTGCGGCGCCCGCCACAGGGTGCGAAGGCTGAAGATCCCGCCAATCGTTCCTCCCTGCCTGACAACGTCATCCTCGAGCTGGGATATCAGCTCGTCGCCACCGCTCAAACGACGTGTGATCACCAGAAATACGGTGACGCCAGTTAGCTCGACTGAGCGGACAAATCCTGATACCGCAGGCACAACGGCCCCGTTCCAGTAGGGAAAAACGAGAACAAGCCGGTCCCCTTGGTCGAATGACACGCCAGGGGTGTTCAGTACTCCCAGGTCAAAGCCTCGGACTGCTCGCCTCGCTGCACGCTTCCATCCAGCAGGGTGAGCGGTGAAGCGATCGGTCAGGCCAAAGAGCGAAGCATCCAGTGCCGCCGCCGCGCCTTCAGCCACCATTCGAGAACGCCCCGCAATAGAGTAGAACACGGTCTTCGTTGTCATTGAGTTGCTCCTCTGACGCAATCAGCCCACCGCCATTGTAGCCGGTGGGCTGACGAATACAACGCGAGACTCAGGCGGTTAGAACTGAATGCCGGACTCCTCGATCTTGAGCAGACGGGCCCACTCATCGTCGATCATGGTCTGCATCTCAGCAATGACGTGTTCGTTCCCGGGCTTGAACAGATGTCTGAACCGCGTCTGACCCTTGAGGAAGTCCTCAATCGGTTTGCGGTTGGAGGGCTTGGTGTTGATATGCACGACACCGTTCTCGACCTCGTACAGTGGCCAGAAGTTGGTCTCGACGGCCAGCTTGGAGTACAGCATGGTAAGTGCGGGATCAAAGGACCAGTTGGTCGTGCAGGGCTGCAGCACCGCAAGAACCGTCGGACCATCAGCATTGAAACCCTTCTGCGCCTTCTTGTACAGGTCCAGCGTATTGTGAACTGCTGCCTGGCCGACGTATGGAATACGGTGGGCCGCAACAATCTCCACGAGGTTCTTTCGCCACTGTGGCTTGCCGAAGCTGACCTTCCCCGCCGGAACGGTGGTCGTGCTGGCACCGAACGGGGTCGCACCGCTGCGCTGGTTGCCGGTGTTCATGTAGCCCTCATTGTCATAGACAAGGTACATGAACTTGTGTCTGCGCTCAAGCGCTCCAGACAGGGCCTGGAATCCGATGTCGTACGTACCGCCATCGCCGCCAACCGCAAGGATGTTGACATCACCCTCGATCCTGCCGCGACGTTTTAGAGCCTTGTACGCGGCTTCAACACCTGCGGCAACCGAAGCTGCGTTCTCAAATGTCACATGCATCCATGGTGTATTCCAAGCCGTAAACGGATAGATCGTCGTTACAACCTCAAGACAGCCTGTCGCACTGAGTACGATGACTGGCTTGTCGGAGGCAGCGAGAACAGTCTTGATGAGAGGTCCAATGCTGCAACCGGAACACATCCGATGGCCGGACACGATTCGGGCATCAGCACCACTCGTCTTCAAAGCGATTTCTTGCAGCGTAGGCATGTCTGCTACCCCCTCAGTCCGATGTACCGCTGATGCTCCGGGTCGACTTTGCCGGACAGCAGTTCCTCGAAAACGGCCTCGATTTCCGTGGTCATGATGTCGCGACCACCCAACCCATAGATGTAGCTCTGCATTGCCGGTCGCTTGTCCAGTTCCCACAGCGCATTGCGAAACTCGGTGTAGACCGGAGCATAGGCGCCGAAATCCATCGATCGATCGAGAACACCGATGACGGGAGCATCCTTCAGAGCGTCGCGGATCTCAGCGTACGGGAACGGCCGGAAGAGAATCGGCTTGAGCATCCCGACCTTCTTGCCCTGGGCACGCATGGCGTCGACGGCAGCCTTCGCAGTGCCTGCAGCCGAATTGAGAACGACGACCACAGCTTCCGCATCGTCGGTACGATAGGTCTCGAAGAATGGGTACTGTTTGCCGGTGATCGCTGAGAGCTCGGTGCCGACCTCACGATAGACTTCGAATACCTTGCTCATTGCCTCTTCCTGAGCGCGCTTGAACTCAAAATAGTAGTCCGGCAGGACCAACGGTCCGACGCTCTTCGGATGCTCGACATCCAGCAGAGCACGGTCCAGCGACCGCACGCCGACAAACTTCCGTACCAGAGCATCATCGAAGATCTCGACTGGCTCCACCGCATGGCTGGTGATGAACCCATCCTGGTTGACCATGGCCGGCAGTTGCACCCTCGGGTCTTCGGCGACACGGATGGCGAGCAGCAGGTTCTCGTAGACTTCCTGCGCATTCTCACTGAAGATCTGAATCCAGCCGACAGTGGTCACCCCCATGACATCCGAATGATCACAGTGGATATTGATCGGGGCGGATAGCGCCCGGTTGACCAGCGACATGACAATGGGCAGCCGGAGGCCTGGTGTCGCGGCAACGATCTCCCACATCAGGGCAAGCCCCTGGGACGAGGTCGCCGACATGGCACGGGCTCCCGCTGCCTCTGCCCCGACAGTTGCTGACATAGCTGAATGCTCTGACTCAACGGGCACCATCTCTGTATCGACAATTCCGTCTGCGACATACTCTGCAAACTGCTCCACGATCGGCGTCTGAGGCGTAATCGGGTAGGCGACGACGACGTCGGGGTTGATCTGGCGCATCGCTTCAGCAGCTGCCTGTGCTCCCGTAATCGCTTTCTTCACTCCCATGACATCTCCTCCCTACAGCTTGCAGGCGGCTTGCTCCGCCTCTTCTTCGCGAATCATGCTGATGCACTTGGTCGGACACTCATGGGCGCAGATACCGCATCCCTTGCAGTAATCAAGGTTGCTGTCCAGGCGCACCACTCCCTTGAAGACCCGCCCACCCTTGCCAGGCACGCCCTCATCCGTCTGTCTGACGGGAATAGCCATATCGGGACAGTAGCCCACACAAATCATGCAATGAGTACATTCGGAAGCGTTCCAGACAGGACGCAGAACACGCCAGCCACCGGTCTTGTAGCCAAGCGATGTAGCTGCCGGCAGCTCCACGCCAAGTCCAAGTTCCTGCCATGCCTTTCTTTCGCTCATTTGAACACCTCCTCATAGCCCTTTCGGAGCATGCTGATATTCTTCTGTACCTTCTCTTCGCCTATCTTTGGCAGGAAGTGCTCGCGCAAGACATTCTCCAGCGACTCCATCTTGACGATGCCGGTCAACTTCACGAGTGCCCCAAGCATTGGCACGTTGGGTGTGTCCATGCCCAGCAACTCCAGCGAGATGCCAGTAGCGTCGACACCGTACAGGGTGCCGTTGAACTGCGCCAACTTCTTAATCTCAGCGGAACAGACTTTGGTGTTGACGATGAGGATGCCGGTGTCAGGCAACCCCGCTGCCACCGCAATGGAACGCATGATGCCAAAATCGAGCACCATGACGACATCGGGGGTGACAATCGGCTCATGGCTCCTGAGCACCTTTTCGGCGATCTTCGTGTACGAGACCGTCGGAGCCCCACGACGCTCAGACCCATACTCGGGGAAAGACTGGATGTACTTGCCCTCACTGAACGCTGCCTCGGCCAGCAACTGGGACCCCGACTTGGCTCCCTGGCCTGCTCTGCCATGCATTCTGACTTCGTAGACTTCCTTCATGTTTCCTCCTCTTTCCAGACCTCGACCGCAGATTCGTGGTTCCATGGCATACGTTCAGCCAGAATGCCCTGCAAGACGTGCAGAGCCCCTCCTGGAGGCAACCATGCAGGAACGACACAACCAGAAGCGCATGGTGTCAAGCGACGACCCCCAGCCCTTCCCAGGTCAACAGTATAGAATGCGTGGGGGCAAAAAGCAAAAGGAATATCGAGAAACCGTCACAGTCCAGAACAGTACTCCCAGCCCTTCCGAGAGGTGTCGAGCTCGTGCCTCGTGGCCTGCGCGTGCCTACTTCCCGATCGCCGACCCAAGGAGTGTCAGTTGATGTTCGAGCCAAGGCACGAAGGCACCTTCAGCAGTTGCGCCGAGAGCGTCCAGACTGCAGGCAACGATGCCGTTTGACTGCCGGCTGACTCCGGTACTGCCTCCAGGGGTGACATTCACGACGACGACCCAGGTCTTCTCTCCGGACCCCCATTCGGCAACTCTCGAGGCCGCCTCTGCCCCCGAGAGGTCCAGGCCCTTCAGGCCTGGCTGAACCACAACCCGCAGCCCGAAGTCCCCGGCTGCTCTTGACCACGTTGTGTCCCCTGCGAGGAACGCCCTGGTACCAGCACTCCAGACCAGCCGTTTCAGTCGACCATCCGCCTGGCTGCACTGGTCCATGAACACTGCATATCGCGAGTCGAACTGCTCCTTCAGCTCCGGATACAGGGCATCCAGCGTATCGCGCATCAGGCGAGCCATGTCTGCGGAATCCCGAAAAGACAACCATGAACCGTCCGACGTGCCCTTGTCCAATGCGGCAGAGAGACTGACCAAGCGCACGCTCCCCTGGACCATCTCGCTGGACCATGTATCGATAGAGGTTCCGGTCTGAAAAACGACAGCACTCGCGGAGGCAAGTTCCTGCGCATTCTGGAGAGGTGCTCCGTCGTCTCCGGCAAGAACCTGAACCTGCAACGCGGTGCCAGCGATAGCCTGAGCGATCAGGGCTACCGGCTTGATCGTCCCCGAGATGATCGTGGGCCGTACCACGCTACGCGGACCACAACCGGACACTGCCATCGTCACTGCCATGGTCAAGGCAAGAATCATCCGAAGCTTCTTCACTCCAGCCTCCTTCACGAGTCCGTTACGGGCGGAAACTCGTGTTACCGGTTACGCCGAATCGTCCCTTCGAGGGAACATCTTCAACAGAAGCTTGATGAGACCGTAGAAGATCCCCAGCACGACAAAGATGAGGACATAGCTCAGTCCGCTGATGCGGAGACCTTCGGCAACAACAGGATCCACAGCCACCTCCTACCGCACCAGGGCCAGGATCAGGCCTCCTGCGATGATGGAGGCGATCTGCCCTGCCACATTGGCGCCAACAGCATGCATGATGATAAAATTGCTGCCATCCTCCTGTTGCGCCATCTTCTGGATGACGCGGGCAGACATCGGGAACGCCGATATGCCGCACGCGCCGATCATCGGGTTGATCTTTCGTTTCCGGAACAGGTTGATCAACTTCGCGAAGAGGACTCCACCCGCGGTGTCGAACACAAAGGCAATGAGACCCATCGCGATGATGAGGAGCGTCGTCGGATTCAGGAATTGCTTCCCTCCCATAGAGGACCCTATCGTGATGCCCAGCAAGATGGTCACCAAGCTGGAAAGCTCGTTCTGAGCAGTTTTGGAGAGACGCTCCGTTACGCCGGACTCGCGCAGCAGGTTGCCAAACATGAGGCTGCCGATCAGCGCCACGGACATGGGCGCTATGATGCCAGCGATGAGCGTGACAGCAATGGGAAAGATGACTTTCACCGTCTTCGAGACCTCGTGTTCAGGGTTCTCCATGCGAATCATGCGCTCTTCGCGGGTCGTGAGCGCCCGAATGACCGGTGGTTGAATGATTGGGACAAGCGACATGTACGAATAGGCGGCCACGGTGATCGGGGCCAGCAAGGCCGGAGCAAACCGCGTAGCGACATAGATCGACGTCGGTCCATCGGCTGCCCCGATGATTCCGATTGCAGCAGCCTCTCTGAGACCTGGAATGCCCATGACGCCGGGGATGCGTCCGACCAGCAGAGCCAGCATCATGGTAAAGAAGATTCCGAATTGCGCTGCCGCCCCAAAGAACAACATCTCGGGATCCTGCAGGAGTGGACCGAAATCGATCATGGCTCCCACGCCGATGAAGATGAGGATGGGGAAAAGCTCATTCGTGATACCACCCTTGAACAAGACGTCCAGGAAGCCACCGCCGACCGCCGACGAAAACGGGATGTTGGCCAGCAGGCAACCAAAGCCCATGGGCAGAAGGAGATTCGGCTCATACTCCTTCTTCACTGCGAGCCAAATAAGCGCAAGACCGACGCCGAACATCGCCCATACGCGCCAGTCTGCCATGCCCACAATACCACGCAGCAACTCTGACATACGCTACCCCGCTTTTCCTCGAAGTGTGCTTCCTGTAGTCATTGTACAAGACTGGACAACTTCTCCAACAATGCCGGACACTCCTCGTGTACCGATGCCTCCGAGGAGTGTCCTACCTGACAAGGCTACTGCCTTTCAGGCAAGCTTGAGCAGAAGATCCCCAGTCTTGACAGTCTGGTTGGCCTCGACGGCTACTTCCTCGACCGTGCAGTCGCGCGGAGCGAGAATCTCGTTCTCCATCTTCATGGCCTCAATGACCAGGAGGGTGTCGCCCTTCTTCCATGAGCTTCCAGGCGTCGCCATGACCTTCAGGATCTTGCCAGGCAGCGGTGACTTCATGGCTGTCGCGCCACCTCCCGGAGCAGCGGTTCTTGGGGTCGCCGGGCTCGGTGCAGGTGCCTGAGTAGCCACTCCCTTTGGTGCAGGAACAGGCGCAGGGGCAACGGCCGCCGGAGCTGACACTGGCGAATGTCCGGATTTCTGCGCGCCTATCTCTTCCACGTCGACGTCAAACGTCTTACCGTTAACGGTGATCCTGTACTTTTTCATTGTCTATCCTCCCGTCAGCGCCAGCGCGGCCTGACTGATTGTTCATGCGGTGGTCGTCTCCATGCCGCGTTAGCAGGGGGCAACGGCGGTTCTGGCTGCTGGAACGACACTCCGGCAGCAGCCAGAGCGGCCATGACTGCCGCTGCAGAGGCGTCGTCAAGTGCGGACAAATCGGACAGGAAGGCAGGGCTTTCGTTTTCTTCAGCCGCAGCCAATGCTGCTCCTGCAACGACAGCCAACTCCTCATCGGTCACGTCCTGCCCGTGCACATCCATACGAATCATAGCTGTCCTTCCTACAGCGGGATGTTCCCGTGCTTGCGCGTCGGTCGTTCCTCGCGCTTGTTCGCTGCAGCTCTGAACGATCGGATGACGCGGCTTCTCAGTTGGGACGGCTCCAGAATGTCGTCGACGAGACCGCGCTCTCCGGCCACATAGGGGTTGTAGAGCTTATCCTTGTAGTCGGCAATGAGCTCTTGACGAGTGGCGTCCGCATCTGCTGCCTCACGGATCTCCTTCGAGAAAATGATCTGGGCAGCGCCATCTGCGCCCATGACGGCGATCTCGGCAGAGGGAAGGGCAAACACGAAATCTGCGCCGAGGTCCCGGCACGACATCGCAATGTACGCTCCACCATATGCCTTGCGCAGGATCACCGTTACCTTGGGCACGGTGCACTCCGAGAAGGCGTAGAGAAGCTTGGCTCCGTGCCGGATAATACCCCCGTACTCCTGATCGACGCCCGGAAGGTATCCGCCGACATCCACCAGGGTGAGCAGCGGAATGTTGAATGCATCGCAGAACCGGACGAAGCGGGCCGCCTTATCCGAACTGTCGATGTTTAAGACTCCTGCCATCGACCTGGACTGATTGGCAACCACTCCCACGACTTGCCCGCCCATGTGCGCGAAGCCTACGCAGATCGACTTTGCGAAACCCTCAGCTATCTCGAAGAACTTGCCTTGGTCTGCCAGACTCCCTATGACCTTGCGCACGTCGTACGGCTTGTTCGCTTCCACAGGGATGATGTCGCCGATTTCGGCGGTGCTTCGATCGACGGGGTCGTCGCTCTGTGCCACAGGAGCGTCTTCGCTGTTGTTCGCAGGCAGATAGGACAGGAGCTCGCGGATCTGCTGGATGGCTTCCTGATCATTGGCTGCCGCCAGGTGAACGTTGCCGCTCTTCTCCGCGTGTACGGTCAGACCCCCAAGCTCCTCGTCTGTGACTTCTTCGCCCGTGACACTCTGGATGACCTTGGGGCCGGTGATGAACATGCGAGCCTGGTCGGTCATGACGACAAAATCCATGATACCTGGTGAATACACTGCGCCACCGGCACAGGGGCCCGCGATCATGGAAATCTGGGGAATGACTCCCGAGCTGATCGTGTTTCGGTAGAAGATGCTGGCGTAGCCCTTCAGCGAGTCAATTCCCTCCTGGATCCGAGCTCCACCGGAGTCACTGATGCTGACAATGGGGGCTCCAAATTTCAAAGCAAGGTCCTGAACATGAGCAATCTTGGCCGCGTGCATCTCGCCGAGTGAGCCCCCAGCGACAGTAAAATCCTGAGAGTAGACGAAGATGAGGCGACCATCGACGTATCCGTGACCCGTGACCACACCATCGCCGGGCAACTCCTGCTTGTCCAGTCCGAACCCGGTATTCCGGTGGCTCACGAAGACGTTCTCTTCCTGGAATGACCCTGGGTCCAGCAGGAGCTCGATGCGCTCGCGTGCAGTCAACTTACCGGCTTCGTGCTGTTTCTTGACACGAGCGGGGCCTCCACCCGCGATGATCTGCTCTCTTTTCGACCGCAAGGTCGAGAACCGTTCATCATTGCTCATACTACCTCCTCAAGATTTCGGCTGGCAAATGAATGTGGCAAACACTCTTTGTAAGTATACGGTGTTCACGAAAGCACTCAACCAGCGGCACATGCGAATGTCCCCTGCGGCAAGCGCCACAGGGGACGGGGAGGCTTGAATCAGGCCTAGCGAGTTCCCTTGAATTCGAAGTAGTGGACCTTGCCGTCCAGTTCCTCCTTCATCCGGATGGCGTTTACCGGGCAGACCTGCATGCACTGCCCACACCCAGGGCACTTCTCGTCATCCACGGAGGGCTTCCTCTTCTCGGCATCCCACCGAATCGCTCGATGAGCTCCATCGCTGCAGGCTCGGAAACAGTTGCCACAACCGATGCACGTTTCAACGTCGATGTCCGAATGAGAGTGAGGCGTGACAAGTTCTTCCTGGCCCTTGATGCCCTTGAGCGCCTTGCCGACAATGTCCAGGGGCGATGCATAGCTCTTGCGGTCCAGAAAGTCTGCAAGACCGCTCTTGAGATCTCGTATCGTGCCAAACCCATAGTGCATCGGGAGCGTACAAAACTGCACGTTGGAAGCTCCGACAGCCATCAGCTCCACCGCATCGCTCCAGGAGTAGGCACCGCCGTTTCCACTGATGGTGATGTCTACGTTGCGGGCAATCTCTGCAATGGTGCGGAGAGTGAGGGGCTTGATCGCCATGCCCGTCATCCCTGAATATGCCCCCTCGCCAAAGAGCGAAGGGCGTGGTTCAAGCGTCTCGACGTCGACCCCGATCAGTGCGGGCACCGAGTTGCTTGCCGTGACACCATCGACACCGGCCCGCTTCAGTGCCCTTGCGATCTCGACAATATCCGTGACCTGAGGGGTGATCTTGATGAGCACGGGTGTCTCTCCGGCAGCTTCCTTGACCCAGCGAGCTACTTTCTCTGTCGCCTCGACGCTCTGTGCCAGCATGCGACCAAGGGCCTCACCCATGCTGCCCTGCGGACAGCTGAAACTGCACTCGATGAGGTCGACGCCGGCCTTCTTGAGCTGCCACACCAAAGACTGCCAGTCTTCCTTCTTTGACCCCATGATGGAAGCAGCAATCATCTTCGTGGGGAACAAGTGTTTGAGTGTTGTGACTCGCTCACAGATCTCATCGATGTGATACTGCGAGATGAGGTCGATGTTGCCCAGTCCCCACAGCTTGTGCGCAGCCGTGCCAAACGACGACATCATAGGGTATTTCAGGTTGACGGGGTTGCTCTCGACAGACGTCGTCTTGAGGACGACTCCAGCCCATCCTGCCTTCAGTCCATCGATAGCCATATCCAGCTCGTCCGTGGGCGGAGCCGCGGACAGAATGAAGGGGTTCTCGAGATGTATGCCCAGGAAATCATACGAAAGGTCGTGTTCTCGATACATCACTCGCCTCCTGCCACAAACGCGGCAATTCCCTCCGCCGCTTTCTTGCCGTCACGCACGGCCTCCACAACAGTCTGGGCACCATGAACCGCATCGCCGCCGGCATAGACGCCCGGCATGCTGGTCTCCATGCTGTCCCCTACGCTGATGAGTCCTGAGTCGCTGCGAGCGAGGCCAGGGAACACGCCCTCATCGACGCGCTGCCCGATAGCGACGACCACCGTGTCAAGTGGTATGATGAAGCTCGACCCTGGCAGGGGCTCAAACCTGCAACGGCCGGACTCGTCCTCTCCGCACAGATGAGCCTGAGTGACCTGCAGACCCTCAACATGACGGCTGCCAACAACCTTGTCGGGGATCGCCAGGAACTGATAGGTCACGCCGAGCGCCGTGGCTTCTTCGATCTCCCTCTTGAACGCCTTCAGCTCCTTGATGCCACGACGGTAGACCACCGTAACGTCGCGTGTCGGATCTTCTTCACGGAGCATGGACGCTACCTCGATTGCGACATTCCCACCGCCGATGACCCCAACGCGGTTTCCTGCACCGCTGATTGCGCCAGATTTCATCGTGCGCAGGAGTTCGCGGGCGTGATGGACACCGACGAGCTGAATTCCTTCGACGTTCATATCACCCTCAGAGGGCAGTCCCGTTGCGACAAAAACGGCATCATAGTCAGCAACCAGAGGTTTCACGTCTGTCACGCGCTCCGTACGGACGTTTGCGATGAATGCGGACGTCAGGAAGCGGACTTCCCGTTCGCCGACCTCGCGCGGATAACGATGCGTGGACACTTCCTGACTGGGCACGCCACCCACCTGGCGAGCCTCGAACACGTCACAGGCAAATCCCCTGACCCTGAGCTCGCGGGCGCAGGCAAGTCCCGCAGGACCAGCCCCGATGATGGCAACCTTGCCCTCAGTGGCTTGAGGCAGTTCCATGCGATCAGATGGGTCGGTCGAGTCTGTTACGAATCGATGCAGCTCCCGGATGCGCAGGGGCGCGTCTATCTTCGACCGCGTGCATACAGACTGACAAAACGCTTCTTCGGGACAAATGCGGCCACAGGTCTCGATGAATGGATGAGCACTCTGCAGAAGGGTCCGCGCACCGTGCAAGTTCCCGCTGCGAATCGACTGAATGAACTCGGGCACTGGAACGTGCGCCGGGCACTTCGCCTGGCATGGCGCATCGTAGCAATAGAGACAACGCTCGGCCTCGATGGCTGCCTGCTGCCGGCTCAGGGTCTTCTCAAATTCTTCCATTGTTCCTCCCACGTTCCATGATTACTGTCAACAACCTGCGCAGGTGGCTTGCGGGTTGTCAGAAACCGCTTCTCTTGAGTTATATGCAGATTCTCGGGTTTTCCAACCTCAGCGAGCCCTGACTGGATCCGGAGCAGACAGGGGCCGGCCTTTCGGCCGGCCCCATGAGACTTGACAGAAAGCCCGCTAGTCCACGAAGTGACAGGCGACCACGTGACCAGACCCCACGTCGCGCAGCTCAGGCTCCTGCTCAGCGCATAGCGGTTGTGCGATGGGGCACCGTGTCCGGAAGTGGCACCCGCTCGGTGGATTGATAGGACTGGGAAGGTCTCCCTTGAGCACAATACGCTGGCGCCGCATCTCAACCCGCGGATCGGGAATGGGCACCGCTGAGAGCAGAGCCTTCGTATATGGATGCAACGGATGCTTGTAGATATCCTTGCTTTCATCCACCTCGACAATCTTGCCCAGGTACAGTACGACCACGCGATCGCTGATATGCTTGACCATCGCGAGGTCATGGGCGATGAACAGATATGTCAGTCCCAGGTTCTGCTGCAGATCTTCAAGCATGTTCACAATCTGGGCCTGAATACTGACATCAAGGGCCGAAATCGGTTCGTCCGCAACGATGAACTCCGGACTCATGGCCAGAGCTCGAGCGATGCCGATGCGCTGACGCTGTCCCCCAGAAAACTCATGTGGAAACCGGTTGGCGTGTTCCGGATTGAGTCCAACCGTGCGCAACAGTTCCTGAACGCGCTCCCGGCGCTCGGCCATGGTTCCAATACTGAAGATGTCCATCGGTTCTTCGATGATGTTTCCTACGGTCATCCGTGGATTGAGCGACGCATAGGGGTCCTGAAAGATCATCTGCAGTTTGCTGCGAACCTTGCGCATGGCTTCCCGCGTCAGGGCGCACAGGTTTTCGTCACAATAGGTAATGGAACCGGCCGTCGGCTTGTACAAACCCACAATGGTTCTGCCGACAGTCGTCTTGCCACAACCCGTCTCACCGACCAGTCCTACCGTTTCGCCCCGTCCGACCTCAAACGAAACATCGTCGACAGCCTTCAGACTGGCTATGTGTCGCGCAAACGGTCCGCCGACATTGACCGCAAAATACTTCTTGAGATGTTCGACCTTGAGAATGGTATCCATCGCTATTCCACCTTTACAAAGCCAGGAACTGCCGGCGCAGTCGGATGGTGGAGAAAACACCGGGCACGATGCCCTTCTCCTACGATGACGAGCGGCGGTTCCTGCTCCCGGCAGATGTTCATGGCATACTTGCAGCGTGGAGCAAACTTGCAGCCGACGGGGGGGGCCAGCAGGTCCGGGGGGCTCCCTTCGATAGGGATCAGACGTTCCCTGTCCTCGGCGTCGAGGCGCGGCACGGACTTCATGAGTCCGATGGTGTACGGATGCCCGGGCTTTTCGTACAGATCGTAGACATTCGCTTCTTCAAGCATGCGTCCTGCATACATGACAACAACCTTGTCGGCCATGCCGGCTACGATGGAAAGGTCATGACTGATGATGATGATGCTGGACTTGAGTTTCGCTTTCAACTCCTTCATCAGTTCCAGGATCTGGGCCTGAACCGTAACATCCAGCGATGTTGTCGGTTCGTCGGCAATAACCAGCTCGGGACCGCACGAAAGCGCCATGGCAATCATGACGCGCTGCCGCATACCTCCCGAGTACTGGTGGGGATAGTCACGCATGCGCTCTTCGGGGTTGGGAATGCCCACCAGGGCAAGCATGTCGACGGCCCTCTTCCAGGACTCCTCCTTCGTGGCCAGGCCATGCACCACCATCGACTCCGTCATCTGCAGGCCGATGGTCAGCACCGGGTTCAGGGAAACCATCGGGTCCTGGAAGATCATGCCGATGTGACGGCCTCGTACTCTCATCATTGCTTCGGCAGGAAGACTCAGCAGATCGACCATCCCCTTGTCGGGACCATCCTTCTCCATCCGGTCCGGCATTCCCAGCGCTGCACCATCAAACCACACGTGCCCGCCCTCAATCCGGCCGGGAGGGCTTGGGATGAGGCGCATGACGGACATCATCGTCACTGTCTTGCCCGAACCGGACTCGCCCACAATACCGACGACAGAGTCCCTTGGAACAGTCAGGGTCATGTCGTCCACGGCATGGACAACACCCGCATGGGTGTGGAAATTGGTCGTAAGGCCCTGGATGCGCATCAGAACATTGTTTTCATTCATTGCGCACCCCTACTGTCTCAGGCGTGGGTCCAGCGCGTCGCGCAGGCCGTCGCCCAGGAAATTGAAGGCAAACATCGTTAGGCTGATCGCCAGTGCTGGAAACAGCACAAGGTAGGGGTATGAACGGATGGCTTGGGTACCGTCCGAGGCAAGAACGCCCCAGCTGGCCACCGGCGCGCTGACACCCAACCCTATATAGCTGAGAAAAGCCTCGGTGAAGATCGCAGATGGAATCTGCAGCGTCACTGTGACAATGATGGGACCCATCGCATTGGGGATGAGATGCCTGAAGAGGATACGGTTGTTAGGGGCGCCGATGGTCTTCGCGGCCAGCGCGAACTCACGTTCCTTGAGCGACAGGATCTCGCCTCGGACGATGCGTGCCATGGGTAGCCAGTAGGTGAGCCCGATGGCAATGAACACATTGACCAGGGGATTGACGCCTCTATCCTTGAACAGCACCGTCAGCAGAATCACGATGATCAGCGTCGGTATGCCATACAAGATGTCGACAATACGCATCATGATGTCGTCGACTCGCCCTCCAAAGTAAGCGGCGATCCCACCGTAGGTCACCCCGATGAGAAAGTTGAGAGCTGCGCACACGATACCCACGGCAAGCGAGATGCGCGAACCGTACATAATGCGGGTCAGCTGATCGCGTCCCAGCTGATCCGTTCCGAAGGGATGTCGTAGTGTGGGGGACTGGAACGTGTTCTCCAGGTCCTGATCTTCATAGCTGTATGGTGAGACCATCGGTCCGACGACGGCGACGACGAGCAGGGCGATGATGATCCAGAACCCTACGACGGCCAACTTGTTGCGGCGAATCCGGCGGATCGCGTCGCTCCAGTACGTGGTCGACCGTCCGGCAATCTGCTGCAACTCTTCGAAACCCTTGCGGGCAGGACCGAATGAACCCGCATCAGGGGCAACGCCATCCTTGAACTGCCATCCAGTCTTCGCAGCCATCACGACACCTTCCTTTCGACGTAGCGGATGCGTGGATCAAGCCAGGCATACGTCAGGTCTACCAGGAAGTTCATGACTACCAGCAGGGCGCTGTAAAAAATGGTCACGCCCAGGATGGTCGTGTAGTCGCGGTCATTGATACTGGTGACGTAGTAGCGGCCCAAACCCGGGATTGCAAAGATCTTCTCAACAACGAAACTCCCTGTGAACACCGCCGCGATAAGAGGCCCCAACACCGTAACGACCGGAATAAGGATGTTGCGCAGTGCATGCCGGAAAATCACGAGACGCTCGGAGAGTCCTTTTGCCCGTGCCGTCGTGATGTATTCCTGGCGCAGGACCTCGAGCATGGACGAGCGCACAAGACGTGCGATGAATGCTATCGGATACCCTGCCAGAGTAAAGGCGGGAAGGATGATCTGTCGAAAGGAACCCCAGCCAGCGGCGGGTACGACGTGCAACCCCAAGGCAAAGATGAGCATGAGTAAGACCGCCATGATGAAGTTAGGGACGGACACGCCCAGGAGCGCAACGAACATCACAAGGTTGTCCTGCCAGCCATTCTGCCTGAGTGCACCCCAGATGCCCAGCGGGATGCCGATGACGATGGCGAGAGACACCGCCACCGCTCCCAACGCGGCCGATACAGGAAATCCATCGTTGATGATGTTGTTGACCGTGCGGTTCCTGTACTTGAAACTGGGACCGAGGTCCCCCTGCAGAAGGTTCTTGATGTAGTCGACATACTGCTTCCAGACTGGATCGTCCAGGTGATATCGTTCCTCGAGATTCTTGATGATCTCAGGTGGCAGCTTCTTCTCGCGGGCAAAGGGCCCCGATGGAAGCAGCCGCATCATGAAAAAGGTGGCAGATGCGACAATAAGGACGACCAGAATCATCGAGAGCACGCGCCGCAGAATGAACTTCAGCATAGGTCCTCCAGGGATACGAAAGGGGGCGGCTCTCCAGCCTCGCAGCAGAGCCGCCCCGCTACTTTTCCTGTCTAGAACGTGTGTACGACCGTCAAGGGACCTCTGGCAGCTACCCCATGTAGGCGTTTTTCCAGTCGACAAACCCCAGCGTCGACTGATAGAAGTTCTTGATGCTCTTGCTCAGCAGCACCGGGTTCGTGTAGTAGTAGATCGGAAGGATGGGCATGTCTGTCATGAGGATCTTCTCCGCGGCATGCAGTGCCGCCATGCGCGCCTTCGGGTCGAGAGTCGCCTTGGCCTTTGCGATGAGAGCATCGTAAGCCTTGTTGCTCCAGCCAGTGTCGTTGTTTCCGCCACCCGTTACCCACATGTCCAGGAACGTGTTGGGGTCCATGTAGTCACCGATCCAGCCCGCACGGCAAACACTGTAGTTGAGGTGCGCCCGGTCATCCATGTAGACGCCCCACTCCTCGTTCTTGAGGGTGCAGGTGATACCAAGGTTCTTCTTCCACATCTGCTGGATCGCCTCGGCAATGGATTTGTGCCGGTTGGAGGTGTTGTACAGTATGGTGAAGGCAGGGAACCCCTTGCCATTCGGATAGCCGGCCGCAGCAAGTAGTGCCTTTGCCGTAGCGACATCGTTGTCCGTATAGAATTTCTCCTGGGCTGCCGTACGGAAATCGCTGCCAGGAAGCGCATCTGCAATGCCGTAGGGAACATACCCCAGCGCGGGAACCTCTCCGCCCTGAGTGATGGACTTCGTGATGCCTGCGCGGTTGATCGCCAGGAGTAGGGCTTTGCGAATGCGCACATCGTTGAACGGCTTCTTGGTGACATTGACCAGATAGTAGTATGTTCCAAGGTAAGGAAGGATTTGTGCCTCGCCTGAGGCGACCAGCTTGGGCAGCTCTGTGATGGGTACGTTGGACGAGGCGTCCAACTGACCGCTCTGGAACATCGCAAGCGCAGTCGACTCATCTTCGACCATGTAGTACGTGATCTTGGTGAGCTTGACCTTGTCCTTGTCCCAGTACATCGGGTTCTTGACAAAGACCATCTTCTCATTGTGTGACCACTCGATGAGCTTGAATGGTCCATTTGTGACATATGTCTTGACGTCGGCGGCCCACTTGTCATTCTTGCTGACAACAGCCTTGCAGACAGGCATCAGCGTAGGGAACGCTGTCAGGTTGAGAAAGTAGACAGTAGGCGACGGGAGATAGACCTTGAGCGTCTTGGCATTGAGTGCCCTGACGCCCACGTTCTTACTGGGGTCGATCTCTTTCTTCAAGTCCGGCACGGCGACGTCCTTGTCCCCTTCTTTCTTCGTAAGAGGATTGCCTTGGGCGTCGACAGCCTGGACATAGTACTTGCTGCCGACCTTGATGGACTTGTTGAACGCTTCACCGCCATACACGTAGTAGAGCTGGTAGGCGTATTCGGAAGCTATCTCCGGACTGAGAGCGCGCTTCCAGGCATACTCAAAGTCATACGCCGTGACAGGCGTCCCGTTCGTCCAGTACGCATCGCGAAGCGTAAACAGATACGTCTTCTGATCCTTGGAGATCGTCCAGCTCTTTGCGATCGCTGGCTGCGGCATATTCTTGTTGTCGATACGCGTCAGCCCATCGAAGACCTGCAGTTCGATGTTGGCTTCTGGAATGCCAGTTGTGATGGCTGGATCGATCGCAGCGGGCTCAGTCCCCAGGTTATACGTTACCTCCTGAGCAACTGCCTTTGCTGACGGTACGACCGCCAATCCGCCAAAGAATGAGACCAGGAATACCGCTATCAAGACAAGTGACAGTGCTTTCCTCATATAATAGCCTCCCCTTTCCCTACAGGATTTGTCGCACGTGCGACCACTCCCAATGGTACCAACTGGCGGAAAAAATACAACGGGGCAACACCGAGAATCCCAATCCTTATCTCGGTCGACACCACCACATGCAGAAGCGCCGGTCACGAAGACCGGCGCTTCTCAACGCAATCGGTTCGAGTTACTTGCCCTTCGCTGTCGAAACCGGCGGAGTAGTATCTGAAGAAGCGTCCTTGAAGAGTTCCTTGATGGTACCGAGACTCCCCATGAGAGCACTGCTCTCGTACGGCAGGAACACCTTGTTGGCTGGGTTTGCGCTGATGGCTTCGAGTGTCTCCATGTACTTCAGCGCCAAAACGTCCTGGGAGGCACCACCCTCGTGAATGCCCTGAAAATACGCAATCGTCGCTTGCTTGCGAGCGTTGGCGACTGTGATCAATGCCTGCGCCTCACCCTCGGCACTGAGGATTCTCTGCTGCCGATCGCCCTCGGCACGAAGGATCGCACCCTGTTTCTGTCCTTCGGCCTTGTTGATCTCGGCTTCCTTGAATCCTTCGGCTTCGAGAATAACGGCACGTTTGCTGCGCTCCGCCTTCATCTGCCGCGTCATGGCCTCGAGGATCTCGGCCGGCGGGTTCACCGACTTGATTTCCGCACGCGTGACCTTGACACCCCATGGGTCCGTGGCAACATCGACGATCTGGGTCAGCTCGTTGTTGACATTCTCACGAGAGACCAGAAGCTCATCAAGGTTCAGACTGCCCGAGATGTTGCGAATAGACGTCATCGTGAGCTTGAGGATGGCCTCGTTGAGATTGCGTACCTCATAGACCGACTTCACAGGGTCGGTGAGATAGTAGTACAGAACGATGTCGATGCTCGTGGGAACGTTGTCTTTGGTGATGACAGCCTGGGGTGGATAGTCCCACGCCTGCTCGCGCAAGTCGACGACCGCTCTCACACTGTCGAGGATCGGGATCAGGAAATGCAGGCCGGGCTTCAGCTCTCGGCTGAATTTCCCGAGGCGCTCGACGATGACCGCCGTGCTCTGGCGAACAATCAAGATGTACCGCAACGCAAAAAGCACGACGACGGCAAACCCGACCAGCCACCAGACAATGGACCAGTTGAACGTGAATGGCATGAGTACCTCCTATTCCTTTCTTACAGTTAAGGTGACGCCTTCGATCGAGACAACGATGACCTTGTCGCCAACGGCAGCCATAGCTGCCTCATCATTGAGAATGGCTCTCCATGTCGTGCCCTTGAGTGCCACGCGTCCCGCATCACCAGCTGGGATAGCCATGACGACGCTGGCCGTCTTGCCTATCATCTCTTCAGTGTTCGTTCGCATCTTGGATCCACCCCTCAACAAACGTGAATTGATGTAGCGCCCAACGAGTGCCATGAGCGCAAACGATACCAGGAAGAACACAAGGAACTGCACTGACGTGTTGAACCCGGCCCATGAAAACAGGAGTGCAGCAATGGCCCCGCCCGAGAACCAGACCAACAGGTAGTAGGGAAGAAAAGCGTCCGCTACTGCACACGCAATTGTCATTGCTATCCAGAAACCTATCATCAGCACCTCCCACTAACAGAAACCCATTGGCTGCGATGTGCTAGTGTCATTCTACTATCATGCACATACAGTTCAATAGAAGAACGGCGGAATCGCACGGACCGGTCGGCGACGCACATTACACTTTCTTCAGCTGGGCATACTGCGCGGCCAGCTTCTTGATGCCGACCTTCTTGAAATCGATGACGACGAACTGGTCGTTGCCATCGTAGAACACCTCCAGCACTTTGCCGACACCAAAGATGTTGTGCATGACCGTGTTGCCCTCGATGAGCTCGGGTCGCTCGCGAGACGATACTCCGGCAACCTTCTCGCTGGTCAGTTCCATCTCTTTGATGAATCGCGAGGCCTCCTGGAATCCCGAGCCGTAGTAGCTGGTGCGCTGTGTGCAGTATGTTATCGAGAGTTCCTTGCGCGCGCGTGTGCACGCCACGTAGAACAGCCGTCGCTCTTCTTCGATGTCGGCGCTGCTGTCCAATGCCCGGCGGTGGGGAAAGACTCCTTCCTCGGCACCGACGACGAACACCTCGCCGAATTCGAGACCTTTGGCTGAGTGTGCTGTAATGAGCAAGACACCTCTTCCCGTGCCCGACTTCATGCTGTCCTGGTCCTGGACCAGCGCCACCTGCGACAAATAGGCTCCCAGCGAGTGGTCCTCGCTCATCCGGTCGAACTCATCGACCGTGCGCATGAACTCTCCGAGATTCTCACGTCTCGACTGCAATTCAAAGTCGGCTTCCTCTCCTGCGTCGCTGTACTGCTCGAGAAGTCCCGACGAGGCAAACACGAAGTTGGCTGCACTGATCGCCGACTCGCTCGCCGCGCCGACGTGCACAATGAGATCGACGAATGCCTCGAGCCTATCCCTGGCCTTCCCGCTCTTGGCCTGTCCGACCCAGTCGGGCAATGCCATGAACCATGACGTGCCATGCTCTGCCGCCAGCTGCTTCAACTCGGACAGGCTCTTGTCGCCGAACCCCCGGGAAGGCCGACTCACAGCCCGCTCAAACGCAAGGTTATCGCTTGGGTTGAAACCAAGCCGGAGATACGCGAGAACGTCCTTCACCTCCTGCCGTTCGTAGAATTTCAACCCGCCGACAATCTGATAGGGGATGTTCGATGCGAGCAGTGCTTCCTCAATGGCACGAGACTGGCTGTTCATCCTGTAAATGACCGCCATATCTCGAGGATCTGCACCGCCCCGGACCAGGACGTCGATGCTCGAGGCGACGAAACCGGCTTCTTCCTCCGGCGTCAAAGCTTCGAACAGATGCACGGGGGTACCTGTTCCGTTGTTCGTCCAGAGCTTCTTTGCAAAACGTGTCCGGTTGCGTGCCACGAGGGAGTTCGCCGCGTCGAGGATGGACTGCGTCGACCGGTAGTTCTGCTCAAGCTTGACCACGGTGGCGCCTGGGTAGTCCTTCTCGAACCCAAGAATGAGCTTGCTGTTTGCTCCGCGGAACGCATAGATGCTCTGATCGTCATCACCGACAACCGTGACGTTGCCATGCATCTTCGAAAGCCGTTTGACCAGTTCGTACTGCATCTTGTTCACGTCCTGGTACTCGTCCACCAGGACATGTTCGAACTTCGAGCTGTAGTGCTCCTCGACCTCCGGACACTCATCAAATAAACGGATGACCAGCGCGATGAGGTCGTCGAAATCCAGCAGATTCCCTTGCTGGAGGCGCTTCTGATAGAGTCTGTAAACCGTCGCCGTCGCCTTCTCGATGTAGCTGTAGCCATAATCAGAGAGCTCTTCGGGACCAACAAGATTCGACTTCGCGTCGGAAATGCGATACACGATCTTCTGTGGCTCGTAGGTCTTCGGGTCCATGTTCAACTCCTTGAGGACCTGTCGTACGAGACGCGTGCGGTCATCTTCGTCGATGATGACGAACCTGTTCGTATAGCCCAGCCCAAGCTTCTCGATCTGCTCTCTCAGGATACGACCGCACAAGGAGTGAAACGTACCTATCCACAGTCCCTTGCGGGAAAGGTCAGTCCCAACGAGTGCGTCGACGCGCGAGCGCATCTCGCCTGCTGCCTTGTTGGTGAACGTAACAGCCATGATGTGCGATGGGGCAATGCCACGCTTGGCAATGAGATACGCGAGCTTGTACGTGATGACCCTAGTCTTGCCCGATCCCGCTCCCGCAAGCACCAAGCAGGGGCCCGTACATTCCTCTACGGCCTTCAGCTGCCGCGGGTTAAGGTCCCCCTTGAAATCCAGGGGCATCAGACGGCTCCGCCAACTGTTAGAGTGAGAAGCACCAGGACGCCAACTCCGATCACCGTCGGCAAGAGGTAGAGAGCAAGTGCTCTTGCCGTGCTCTTCTCATAGAAGAACCGGACCGCCAGGACTCCCATGACGAGCATGTACAGGACAGCCCCATAGGCGAAGACATCGAGGACTACGCCACTCGCGACACCGGCCATCAAGATCCCGATCACACGCAGTGCCGCTCCCACCAGCCCGGAGAAGCTGAGGGCAACATACATGTGCGGAGCCGCAGTGCGCTTCCATACAAGTTGTGCCACAGCGTCGATGACAATCACCGACAGCATCACGAGGAAGAAGGGTTCGGTCACAAACGCCCAGAACGTCCCCGGGGCTTGCTGCGCCAGGGCAATGGCGTCTGTCATCTGGCTCGTGAGACCGACGGACTTCAGGAGGCCGACGACATCCATGAGGCGAAAGCTCATCGCATCGATGACGCCTGTCAACAGCAAGGCAATCAGGGCCGCGAGTATCGACGGATGCTCACGAATCCGGCGCATGCCCTCGGCGGGGCGTCTCACAAACAGGAACAGCAGATCGATGAAATATCCCACGTCTATCTCCTTTTCATGTGCAGCGACTGCCAAAGGGCACACTCGGCAGACATCTACGTGCCTGTCACGGAGCGCATATTTCAGTATACCCTGGAACCGGCCCCAACCAACGGCGACTGCCGCTGCCAGACGTCACACCTTGTTGACGCGCCGTGAGCTGGGCTCATACTGAAACGAGACGAGCAGACTCATCGGAGGTGTCCAGTGCTGTTCGACACGATCTTCGTCATATCGGCGGCAATCATTATCGCCCGGAACCTGTTTACCAAGCAGGGCAAGATTGGCATATCCCTTCTGGCAATCGGCCTGTCTGCACTCCTGACGGCCTCGCTGACGCCATACTACGTCAGTTTCATCAGGCTCCCGAATCAGGGCCTTGCCACTGTCGCCTACTACATCGTGACCTACCTGCTGTTGTATGTCCTGATCGCCGTTCCCGCCATCATCCTCTCGTCGATCATCAAGATCGCCATCGCAGGACTTCTGTTGGGACTGGTGACGCATTTCCTACCCGTTTCCCTGTCGGCTGCTCTCGTGGGCGAAAGCCGCGTCTACCCCCTGATGGCACCCCTGTTTGTCAGACTCCCTCCGATCGATGTCCAGGCGCTGGGAAGCTGGCTCCGCAATCTACTGCCCGGAGGCCACTAGAGGGTCTCCGGGAACCCCGGGTCGTCTCACGGTTCCTCGTTGACAACTGACCCGGCGCCCGCTAGGCTATGTTCATCGACATGCGCACTGTGGGAGCCGAGCCAGTAAGACCGCCTGCCATTGGGAGGAACTATGGATGACAAGTTCGCACGAGAGGGTCTGACCTTCGATGATGTCCTGCTGATTCCCGGAAAATCGGACGTCCTGCCGCACGACGTCGACCTCGGCACGCAGCTTACGCGCTCAATCCACCTGAACATCCCAATCGTCAGCGCTGCCATGGACACCGTCACCGAATCCACAATGGCAGTGGCAATGGCATTGGAAGGCGGCATTGGCTTCATCCACAAGAACATGTCCATCGAACGCCAGGCGGCAGAAGTCACCACGGTCAAGTCGATCTGCATACACACACCTTCCTCCATAGCTCACCTCGATCCACGGCAGACTGTTCTCGAAGCGCACGATCTGCTGGAGCGGTTCAACGTTTTCGCGCTGCCACTCATGGAAGGACGCCGCTTGGTCGGCCTCGTCACTCCCTCAGATCTTGCCTTTGAAGAACCATCGACCCTTCTCTCGCAGCTCCTCCACGTGAGCTCGAAGATCGCAATCCCGCCAGGCCTGGATGCGCCCAGCCTCTCCACACATCTGGCAAAGTGGGGGATACAGGAACTTGCCTTGACCGATACCGGTGGACGATTGGCAGGTTTTGCGACAATCAGCGAAATGACGCGGACACTGGCATGTCCCGAGGCTGTGACGGACGACGAAGGCAGACTGCTTGTGGGGGCTGCAGTCGGCGTGGCAACCGACTTACTCGCACGAGCCCGATCGCTCGTCGAAGCAGGTGCAGACCTGCTGGTGCTCGACAGTGCCCATGGTCATTCTCTTGGCATCGTCAGAGCCGTAGCGCTGCTCAAACAGGCATTCCCTATCGTCCCCATCCTGGCGGGCAACGTGGCGACACCGGAAGCGGTCCGCGACCTGGTGATCGCCGGAGCTGATGCGGTGAAGGTCGGCATAGGCCCGGGCTCGATCTGTACGACCCGTATCGTAGCGGGAGTCGGCATGCCCCAGATAACCGCCATTTACGAGTGCGCCCAGGAAGCCCAGCGTCATGATGTCCCCATCGTCGCCGATGGAGGCATCCGGTACTCCGGCGACATAGCAAAAGCCCTTGCAGCCGGAGGAAACACGGTCATGCTCGGCGGTCTTCTCGCCGCCACAACCGAAAGCCCGGGCGACGTCGTCACGGCAGGGAACAGGCAGTATAAGACCTATCGTGGCATGGGATCGCTTGGCGCAATGGAGCAGGGAAGCAGCGACCGGTACTTTCAGGAGACCCGGTTCAAGCTGGTGCCTGAGGGTATCGAGGGCCGTGTTCCCCTGAGGGGATCGGTCCACGACGTCCTGTATCAGTTGCTGGGCGGTCTTCGAGCGGGCATGGGCTATTGCGGCACACCAACAATCGACCTTCTGCGAAGTGAATCCCGCTTTGTCCGAATCACAGGGGCAGGGCTGCGCGAGTCTCATCCCCATGACGTCGACATGACGAACGAAAGCCCCAACTACCGCGCAGAATGAACTCCGCAGCGAAGCACGAGCTTGTTCTCATCCTGGACTTCGGCGGTCAGTATACGCAGCTCATCGCGCGTCGAGTCCGCGAACTGCACGTTTTTTGCGAAATCATCCCGTTCGACACACCTCTCGAGACACTGACTGCGAGGAACCCGAAGGCAATCATCCTTTCCGGTGGTCCCGCCAGCGTTTACGCCGCCTCTGCCCCTGTCTGCGACACAGCCGTTTTCGAAGTCGGGGTGCCAATCCTTGGTATCTGTTACGGAGCCCAGTTGATGGCCAACCTGCTTGGAGGGTCCGTGGAACACGCTCCAGCAGGCGAGTATGGGAAGACAACTGTCCAACTGGACGAGACTTCTTCTCTATTTCGCGGTCTTCCGGCCGAGACCTCCTGCTGGATGAGCCACGCCGACCGCATCGGGATGATTCCCCCGGGCTTCCGGACCACTGCGTCGACCCCGGCATGTCCCATTGCCGCCATGGAAAATCCAGACCGACGACAATACGGCATACAGTTCCACCCCGAGGTGGTTCACACACCCGTCGGCCGTGACGTCCTGCACCACTTCCTTTTCGAGGCGGCAGGCTGTTCAGGCGACTGGACGATGTCCGGCTTCGTAGGCGATGCCATCCAGGACATCCGTTCGCGAATAGGTGATGAGCGCGCGCTCTGCGCGCTCTCGGGAGGTGTCGACAGCTCGGTCGCAGCGACGCTGGTGCACCGCGCCATCGGCAATCGCCTCACCTGCGTGTTTGTTGATACAGGGCTGCTCAGGACCGGAGAAGGCGACCGTGTCGAGTCGGTGTTCCATCGTCGTTTCGATATGCCTCTTGTACGCATTGATGCCTCTACACAGTTCTTCGCATCGCTGAAGAGTGTCACGGAACCCGAGAAGAAGCGCAAGGCGATAGGCGCGGCTTTCATCGACTGCTTTGCTGAGCAGGCGCGTGCCATGCAGGGCATCCCGTTTCTCGTGCAGGGGACACTCTACCCGGACGTCATCGAATCCGGAAGTTCCGTCGCCAGCACCATCAAGAGTCACCACAACGTCGGCGGCCTGCCTGCAGATCTCTCATTCTCGCTCATCGAACCACTCCGTCTGCTGTTCAAGGATGAGGTGCGCGACCTCGGCCGCGCTCTGGGACTTCCAGAAGAACTAGTGGACAGACAACCGTTCCCGGGTCCTGGCCTGGGCGTCCGTATCCTTGGCGAGGTGACACCCGAGAACGTTGACATCCTGCAGCGTGCAGACGCAGTCGTCGAACGAGTGATGAGAGCGTCAGGATGGTACACGAAGGTATGGCAGTCGTTCGCAGTACTTCCCGGCATCCGAACCGTCGGCGTCAAGGGTGACGAACGGACGTATGTCCATACAGTTGCCCTTCGCGTCGTCGAAAGCAGCGACGGCATGACCGCCGACTGGGTACGGCTTCCTGCGGATGTGCTCGAGGAGATATCTCGCGCAATTACCAGTGAACTGCCTGAGGTCAACCGGGTGGTCTATGATATCACATCGAAACCCCCCTCCACGATCGAGTGGGAATAGGGCGAACAACAACATAGAGACGACAGACGCCCCCACTCATGGGAGGGGGCGTCTGTGCCTTTCAGGGGGCAGCGTCAGTCTCTCGTGACGTCTCGCCGCAGTTCCGGCGGCAGATCGAGACCCAGCGTGCCTCCGGGATTCATGATGCCATGCGGATCGAAGTGATGCTTCAAGGCACGGACCACATCCAGTGCCGGCGTGCCGATCTGTGCCTCCAGCCATGGAGCCGTCATCTTGCCGATTCCGTGGTGATGGCTCATCGCAGCCCCTGATTTCTGAATAGCATCGAGGATACCCGCCTGGTATGCGACGTAGTCAGGGATCTCGTCGATGCGTGCTATGAAGATGAAGTAGAGATTGCAGCCTTGCGGATAGAAGTGACTCATATGCGTGGTACAGATGGTCTGCGGTCTGCTGTGACAATAGGCGCGGACGCTCTCATAGACACCCTCGAGGTTCTCCCAGTTGACGGCGCATTCCAGAGTATCTGTCATGATGCCATAGTCTTCCAGGTCCTCGCGCATGTAGGGATCGCGAAAACGGTCTCGTTCCCAATTCTTGGTCACGAAGCCAGTCGTATACATCGCCCCATGGCGCCGACAGACGCGACCAACGTTCCGCGCCACGTTTCTGGCGAAAGCCGCCTCGCCGTCTGTGAACCCAAGCATCAGACAACGCTCCATGGGCCTGTATCCTCTGGCAGATAGTATCCTGTCGATGGCCGTGCCTTCGACGCCGTAGAGTCTCAGAGCAACATCGGTCTCTTCGGGGTCGGACAAGCGGAACACCGACGGGAAGCCAAACTGACCCTGCATGATCTCCCGCGCCGCCTCCCTGCTCTCTTCCCAAGTACGGAAAACATAGCTGAAACGCCGCTGGTTTTCAGGCATCAAGTGGAAGACTCTGAGCGTCACCTCCGTCAGGACACCAAATGCCCCCTCGCTACCCATCATGATTTCGTCGATGGACGGTCCAGTAGCTGTTGCGGGATACTCGCCCGTCCGCAGCATGCCAACAGGAGTCACATACTCCTGACAGACCACGAGATCCTCGATCTTGCCATAGTAGGTCGAGTTTTGCCCCGCACCTCTGGTGACAACCCACCCACCGACCGCCGAGTACTCGAACGACTGGGGAAAGTGCCCGCATGTGTATTTCCTTGTTGCATCGAAACGTTCGGGCGCTTCGTTCAGTGCTTTTTCGAGATCTGGACCCGACATGCCCGCCTGGACCGTGATGGTATGGTTCTTTTCGCTGAACCGCACAACCCTGTTCATGTGCACACGCATGTCCAGCGTCACGCCACCCCGCACCGCCTCGACGCCCCGTGTCACGGAGGATCCGCCGCCATACACGTACACCGGAATCCGCTGGTCATCGCAGAAGCGGACGATCGACTCGATATCGGCAGTGCTCCGTGGATACAGGACCACGTCGGGAACGTTTTCGACGATGCCTTCGCGCAGGCGCATCAGGTCGACCATGGTCTTGCCGTACGCTACCTGCAGCCGCGAGTAGGCGTCGGTGCGGACGTTGTCCAAACCGACGATGGCCGTCAGGACGTCCAGATGCTCCTTCTTCATGCGGCTGGGGATATCATGAGGCACCTGTTCCAGACCCATCTTCTCACGGCGCTGGAAATCCGCGTCAGTCATGCCAAACGTCTTCTTCATGAGCGCATAGAGGCGCTTGTTCGGGTGCTTGAACTCCGTGGTACCACCCCACTTCAGGATAGAGCGGAAGGAACCGGGCGGCGCGGCGTCTTCGAACCAGTCCGGCTGGAACGTGCTTTTCTTATCGGTCATCAAGCCTCCTCAGATGTCCGGATACCCGGTTATCTGCTGAATCCCGCGATAGAGCGGCTGCAGCGCGGGGTAGATGCGCTTGTAGACGCGCGTGTACAGTTCATGGTAAACGCGGGCCGCCTCGGGACGTGGAAGAAAGGTACTGTCCCAGTGAACCATATTCTTTACCGCCTCTTCATGCGTGGCATAGACGCCGATCCCTACGAAACCGTTGATGGCAGCGCCCAGACCCGACGTCTCATAGGTCTCACTTCGCACCACCGGCCGGTCGAACAGGTCTGCGGTGATCTGGCAGATAGCGTCGCTCTGCGAACCCCCTCCTGACACCATGATCCGTTTCACCTTCTGCCCGCTCTTGCGCTCGATGCGTTCGACTCCTTCGAGCAGGGCATAGCCGATGCCTTCGATAATGGCGCGGTAGACATGCGATCTGGTGTGCACGTCGCCGAATCCAATCATCGATCCCTTTGCCTCGGGCGTCTTCAGGCCGGGACCCCAGTATGGCTGAAGCATCAAACCCTGCGACCCCGGAGGTACGTCCTCCAGGTGCTCGTTCAGCACGACCTCGGGGGAAACGCCCCGGTGTTCTGCCTCCACGGCTTCGTGAGCAGCAAACTCCTTCTTGAACCAGCTCACCATCCAGTAGCCACGATAGATCTGAATCTCGGGATTGAAGCTTCCTCTGACACTGGCCGGATAGGGCGGCATGAACATGATCGGCTCGAAATACCTTCGTGACGTACTCTGAACGGTCGCGGCAGTCCCGAAGCTCAGGCTGACACTCGTCGTATCGACACAGCCGACACCCAGCGTCTCACATCCCTTGTCGGAGCCGGCGGCAATGACCGGTGTTCCTTCGGGAATACCGGTCTCCCGCGCTGCGGCGACGGATATTGTGCCCATCTGCTCACCGGCTTCCACGAGCTCGGGCACCTGGTCCCGACGTGCACTGAACATGTGCCACCGCCAGCTGCTGTCACTGCGGGGCCAACTGCGTGCAGCATAGTCGAACGGGACGTGACCTATCTGCGATGCCATCGAATCGACGTACTGCCCCGTCAGTCGAAAGCAGAAGAACCCCGACAACAGCAGCCACTTGCTGGTCCGGGCCCACAACTCAGGCTCGTTCTCCACCATCCAGTTGTCTTTGCCCTGGCGTCTGGTAATCTCGACTGCTCTCGTCATCCCTGTAACCATGAACTGCAGTCGGTCCACGAGAGGCATCGGCTTGTCGCAGCGAGCCATGCGCTGGTCCAACCAGATGATGGCGGGACGGACAGGGACTCCGCCGGCATCCATCGCAACGACTGTATCGCGCTGTGTGGTCACTGCGACGGCACCAATGCGGCTCCACGCTTCGGGCGATTCTTCCTTCAGCGCCTTCAGCGCCGTGCATGCGTCTCGCCAGTAGTCTTCGGCATTATGCTCGGCATATCCCGGCGCCGGTGAGAAATACGGTTCGAATTCTACCCTGTGCTTGGCTACCAGGTGACCACAGTCGTCAAACAACAGACCTCGAACACTCTGTGTACCACAGTCAATCGCCAGAACATATCGGTCTCCCATCGCAATCCTCCCATTCAATCAGATCCGCCAGGTCTGCGGTCGCAACGACTGCGACACCGGTGCCGGCGACATTCTCAATGAGAGTATCACCCGTCCGTGCTTCCCGGTCAACTACCAGACGCGAAATCTCGGACATGACCGACCGGACGCTCGCAAGAGGAACTTCGCCCCGAGTACGCACTGGGAGACGGCGTACGGTCGCGAAGGACGTCCGGACGGTGGAGCAGACAGTCCGCGTTGGATTTGTCAGCTCCTTCCGGGCGAAGTCGATTCCGCGGGGACAGAGGTTGCCCACGATATTCCAGGGGTCGACATCCTGATTGACGTGGATACTGCATCCGTTGGGGCACACGATGCAGGTCAGTTTCCTCATGACTTCACCTCCGCGACGGCCACAGACTCCGTCCCAATGTTGAGAGACGTGACATCGGAAGGGATCCGGCTCAGATCGATTTCCAGGCGCTCCATCTCCGGTGGGCGCAGATGCTGATAGCGATGACAAGTCACCGTCTCCTCGCCTGCCGTCACCTGGACTACTGTCACCCCGAGTTCCTCTCTCGAGCGGAAGTAGACAACAGCGCCCGACTCCGGAGCGTCCATGTCGACAAACTGTGGCACAGCATAGAGCAGCACGGTGCTATCAGCAATGAGAGGGAGGAGTCTGCGTGTACGATGCCCTGCAACAAGTGCGGCAGCAGCCGCGCCGGCCCGCTCGCCGGACTCGGTGACGTAATCTACCAGATCGTTCACATGGCTCGCATTGCCACACACGAAAATCCCTGGAACCTGTGTCTGCCCGTTCTGGTCCATGAGCGGACCTCTGGTCACCGAATCCATGGGCACACCTAACGCCTCGGCGACCTCGTTCTCCGGGATAAGGCCGACAGAAAGGATGACGCCGTCACAGGACAAACGCTCTTCCGTGCCCGCAACCGGGCGCATCTTCTCGTCAACTGCCGCCGTCTCCACGGCTTCGACCCGATCGTCCCCAAAAATACGGGTCACCGTCCTCGACAGGTGCAGCTGAATGCCAAAATCGTCCAGACACTGCGCGATGTTGCGAGACAGACCCGACGGTGTCGGCTTTGCCTCGAAGACCCCAAGCACTTCGGCACCCTCCAAGGTGAGTCGGCGTGCCATGATGAGCCCAATGTCGCCACTACCCAGGATGACGCAGCGTGTTGTTGGCAAGTACCCGAGCACATTGACATAGTACTGGGCAGCACCCGCGGTCATCACCCCGGCGGGGCGAGTACCCTGGATCATCACCTGTCTCGCCGATCGCTCCCGGCAACCTGTGGCGAGGACGACGGCTTTCGCATGCAATTCCGTCACGCCACCGCGATCGACGAGCATGAGAACGCTCTCGTCACCGTCACGGCGTGCCTCGGCTACGAATGTGGACGTCAGAACTGCAAGGCCGGCCTCCCGGACCATATGGACAAATCGCCCCGCATATTCCGGTCCGGACAGCATCTCTCCAAACCTGAGCAGACCGAACCCGTCGTGCACGCACTGCTTCAGGATGCCTCCGAGATGGTTCTCCCGCTCTATCAGAACAGTGTCCGCCCCGCCTCTCGCGGCGGCAAGCGCAGCAGCCATGCCCGCCGGTCCCGCCCCCAGCACAGCGATGTCGACGTTTCGAACGATCATGACCCCCTCCGCACTGTCTTGGTCTCGGCTGCCAGGATGAACGAATCACCACCCTTCTTGGTGATGGTCGCCAACTGCTCACCATTCTGCTCGCCGATGATGCGGAGCACCTGGGGCGTACAGAATCCTCCCTGACACCTTCCCATGCCGACGCGAACACGACGCTTGACTGCGTCGAGGCTTGTCACGGAAATCGGTGATCTCAGCGCGTCCACGACCTGACCCTTGCTGATTCCCTCGCATCTGCATACGATGACGCCGTAGTCCGGGCGGCTCTGGATGAGTGCATCGCGCTCCTTCCACGTCATGCGCTCGGGTTCGGGGATCCCCTGGCGATGCCCATCAAAGGTCGGATTGTCTCCCACCTGGGTCACCTCTCCGAGAGCGTTCACGGTCAATCGGGCAACCTCTTCTGCAATGGCCGGAGCCGACGCGAGGCCGGGAGACTGGATGCCGGCCGCGTGAACGAGGTTCCGCACATACTGTGAACGCTCAACGATGAAGTCCTCCTCATAGGTCGCTGGACGCGTACCCGCGAAGTACGTGATGAGGTCTGTGGGGGACAGTTCGGGGACCAGGGGCAGATATCGCCGCAGCATGAGCTCGATATGGTCGCGATCGGTGCTGTAGTCCTCCCGGAAAGGCTGTTCCACGGCATTCGGACCCACCAGGATGTTGCCGTCTATGGTGCGGTTCACGCCACCACCCTTGGTATCGGACTTGACCTGAAGCAGCCGTGGCTTTGCGATGACATGCGAGATGAGATGCCCCTTCTTGCGGTCGAGAATGATGATCTCGCCTTTGCGGGGATGGATGGTGAAGAACTGGTCACCTGCCATATCTGCCACGGCGTCTGCATAGATACCAGCTGCGTTCACGACCACTCTCGGGAACAGGGTCCCTCTATTGGTGCGGACCGCCGTGATCCGCCCTTCCCGCACCTTCATGTCCACCACCATGGTTTCGAGGCTGACCCTGGCGCTGTTCCGCACGGCGTTCTCGGCGTAGGCAATCGTCAGCAGGTATGGTGATATGATCCCTGTCGAGGACATATGCAAAGCCCCGGAGAAGTCCCGAGTAAGGTGCGGCTCAAGAGCAAGCGCCTCGTTCCTGTTGACCAGATGTACGCCTGGCACTCCGTTCTGCCTGGCTCGAGCCATGAACAGAGGCCCAAGAAAGCGTTCCCAGCGCTCCTGGTACAGGATGAGAGAGCCACACCGGGTAAACGGAACGGCCAGCTCAGCCGCGACGGTATCATACATGGCATTGCCACGCACATTGAAATGCGCCCTGCGGGTGCCTGGATGCGGTTCGATGCCTGGATGGATCATGCCGTTGTTCCTGGATGATGCATGTGTGGCAAGGTCGTCTTCTTTCTCGATCAGCATGACCACAATGTTCTTTCTCGTGAGTTCGCGGGCGACAGCACAGCCGGTGACGCCGCCGCCCACGATCAGAACGTCAACATGAAGACCGTCCAGGGCAGTATCCTTCAACTTGGGGGAGCGGGGCGGAGGCAATGTCAGCCCTTCGACCGCGAGCCTGTTCACGACTCCCTTGTACCCCTCGTGAGCAGCCAGCTTGCCGGCGCGTACAACTTGGGCCCAGTTGTCCACCACTCCCTCGAGAATGATCGAATCGTGCCCTTCGCGACAACTGATGTTGGGCTTCACCTGTTGTTGAAGCCTTTGCTGAATGCGCTGCGAGCGTCTGCTCATTTCCACCCCACACATACGGACGTTCGGACGTCCTGACGTACAGAGCATAGACGAGACATAGGGGAGTGTCAAGCCGGCCAAGATCAAGCCGGCCGGCAGTAATCAGAGTCCGAGTGAGGAGATGCTTGTGGGAACGACGAACCGAAGCGTGTAGAAGGGCGTTCCCCGGCCCACGATATAGATCCATCGGTCCATCTGCAAGACCCGCGCATCTCCCTGGAGCTCTAGAAGCGTCTTCTCTTCCGGGGAAGGCAACCGCGGAACGATGACCTGATCGATCCGTGCGATGTCGATCTTCAGCTCTTCGATGATGATGCGCGAAAGGGATCCTGTCAGGTCGAATCGCTCCCCGACGTTCTGAAACTCGTGCGAGAACCACGAATCCTCTACGGCAATGGGCGCACTCTCCGCATAGCGAACGCGGCGCACGTGGGTGCAGATCTCAGGCGCAGTCCACCTGAGCTGTGTCAGAAGTTCAGGCCCTGGAACGGACTTCTCGTGACACACAATGACGTTTCGTGGATTTACCCCTCGTGCACGCAGCGAGGCCGTCAGGCTGATGAGAGGCTCGAAGCTCATCGACGGCTGCCGGTTGGAGACAAAGGTGCCGATGCCCTGCCGCTTGACCAGGTAGCCTTCACTGACCAGCAGTGCGACAGCCTCTCTGACAGTTGCCCGCCCGACGCCGTACTGCTTCATGAGTTCAGCCTCGGTCTGTATCTGTGATCCCACCGACATTGTCCCATGTTTGATGCGATCAGCCAACTCATCCTTGAGCTGTGCGTACAGTGGCATATGACTTTGCTTGTCCAGCATCCCGGCTCCTTGTCCTGGCATGGAGATTAGCCTCGCAGGCTACAGTGTACGGTCCTCGACGCCCCAGCCAACCGACCAGTTACTATCCGGATCATGCATACCGCGACAGGACCTCGGCCACCGGTGGAATGAAGTCCTTCTTGCGAGAGAGCACTCCATCGAGGACGGCGTGTCCATCTTCCATGCGCACGTCAAATGCCTCTTCAAACGCCTCGGAAGGCCCGGCGACGATCAGATATGACCGCCTGCTCAGAGGATCCGTGGCCAGAAATGCCACCATGGCGAGCCCCATGCGTGCCCGCACATCCCGCATCGCCTGCTTGAATTCCGACTCCCGTTCCCGAATACGGTCGAACGAGAACACGACAGCCTGAGAGACGCCGATGCGCGTGTCGAAGAGGTCAAATTCTTTGAAGTCCCGCATCAGAACTTCTGTCGCAGGAAGACCCTTGAACATCACGGAACCGTTCTGAAGCAGCTCGAGACCATAGACTTCCGCGTCGATGCCAATGGTCGCCGCCAGTCGCCGCACGGCGCGGACGTCTTTGGGCGTGGTCGTCGAGAGGTTGAGGTTCATGGTGTCCGAGAGAATGCCCGACATCAGGAGCCCGGCTACCGACTTCGGCAGAAACACCCCATTCTCCGTACACAGTTCGGCGACGATCGTACACGTGCTCCCGACCGGCTCGTTGTGGAAGTAGATGGGGCGGAACGTGGAGATGTCACCGACACGGTGATGATCGATGATTTCGAGGATATCGGCCTCCTCAACCCCGTCGACAGCCTGCAGCGTCTCATTGTGGTCCACGAGGACAACCTTCTTGCGCGCAAACCGGATGAGGTCGGAACGAGTCACAATGTTCACCGGATGATGGAGAGCATCAAGAACTACGGCGCAACGTGCGGACGAGTCAAGCACTGCCTTCTTTGCTCTCTCCAGCGTGTCTGTCATGCCCAGCAAGGGCACCGTGCCTTCCATGAATGCAGATACCGGAATCGACGACCAGAGAGCGCGCAGCGCCTGTGTCACCGTCATGCCCGTCTCGAGAACAAGGCTCAGATGCGACGGCCACGGTACCTCTGTTTCCGTCGTAGCGGCCCCGCCGGTGACAATGAGGGTGGAAGCGGCCGAACACGCCGCCAGGACGTCCTCGGAGGGTATCCCGTCAGAGATGATGATCGTGACGTCCTCGGACCCCGGCGCAAGACGCCCCACCGAACCAGTGACAACGAGCAATCGCCCCTTCAGCCCCGTCGTTTCCCCAGTATGTACGACGATCCTGGCTGACAGCTGTCGCACAAGGGTGTCGAGCTCCACGGCATACGGGAGGACGTCAGCATGCTCAAGCTGGTCGGCGTAGGCGGTGGCGATGTCGACGGCGTCCACAACACCTCGTACGACCAGTGCATCGTCGACGACTGGAAGCGAATGGATATGGTGCTCTTTCATGAGAATGGCGGCCTTCCCGACGCGGGTAGAGGGAGCAACTGTCACGAGACGCTTCCGGGGAATGTCCTGAACCTGTGGCATCAGCGATCTCAGCAGCGGCGGTACGCGAAACCCAAAGCGCTCCAGGACGAAGCGGGTCTCATCGTTGAGTTCTCCTCCCCGAACGGCGACATAGACGCGGGAAGGGTCCGTTCGATTCTTGTAGAACGCGTAGCCAAGGGCAGAGCAGATGGAATCCGTATCCGGATTCTTGTGCCCGGTGACAATGACTTTCTGTCGCATGTCAGGTGCTCCTTTCGCCTCGGGTGGCTTGGACCATTCCGCGCCTCGGAGGTGTCTGCGTGTCCCCCGCGGGCTGGGCCGTGCGCTCTGTGCGGAGGGCCAGGTTCGTCTTGCAGAGGCTTGTCCACTGGAGCTTGTACGGTTCTTCGCCTCGCATGAAATTCAGTTCGTGGCAACCCTCGCGAAATGACTGCTCTGCAAACGATACCAGCGCAATGCGCCCAAGCGAGTACGCTGCGAACGCGGGGTCGTACTGAGTGTTCCACGTATAGACTATGCCCTCCCAGTGGAAGGCGAGCATGAATGCCAGGAGAGTGTTTCCGCTCCGCAGCTCCCCCACGCGCAGCTGGTTGCGTCGACCCATGAGTGGCAGCACTTCCCGAAGAAACTCCTGGTCCGGATGGTTGAGGAACGGGCTTCGATGGCCGTCGGCTGAGCGGCGCTGATCCGATAGTGTGACAACCTCGTTCAGAAACGCGCCGTCAGCTTCTCTGCGATCGACGTACCGCAGTTCCAATCCCTCTATTCGACCACTGCTACGGTTGTTCCATCTGTTCAGCTTGTTCCGAACCTCATGCCGGAATCCCTTGCCCATCGTGGCGTAGAACGGCTCCCAGCCGGTCTCGATCGGCAGGTATGGGCATTGCACCGTCGTCTGCCACACCGCGGGGACACTGCCGGCGTCGATCGCATGGTCCAGCAGTCCCCTGTTGGGCGATTGGGCCGGGATCTCCTCGAGGTCCAGTCCGTCCCAGGACGAACGAAGATCCAGCAGGGCTGAGACAAGGGCTTCAGCTACGTTAGGGCGATCACGGGGCGTGATGAAGTCAGCATAGTCCGAGAGTCCCTGGCCGATGAAATGGAGGTCCCTGAATCCAGCGGCACCGGCGTCGGCATACAACGGCGCAAGACCAGCGGGCACGCCGTCCTCGCATGCTGCGATGAGCAGTAGTCGCTTGTCCGCACCGAAATGCTTCCACCATGTGAACAACCATTCGAACGTAGAATGGCATGTATTGGCGACGCTTTCCGCTACCAGTCGATTCCAGAACGGTTCCAGCGACGCGAACCCCGTACTGTCCTTGATGAGTCTTGTCTCCATCAATGTTGTTCCTCTCCTGTCACCACGAGTCGCACTCAGCATCGCGGAACGTCACAAGCCAGGCATGGTGCGGTTTCACAGATACGAGGGTAGACTTGCGCCTATGCATCAGTACAGTATACATGAGAATCATCCGCGCCACATCACTGCAAGGGGGAATGCCTGTGTTCGATCTCTACTTGTTCGACCTCGATGGAACGCTTGTTGATACACGCCGCGACATTGCAGAAGCCGTCAACCACGTCCTTCAGCTGCACGCCCGGCCAGTCGCCGATGTTGTCACCGTCATCTCGTGGGTGGGCGACGGACTGGACGACATGATGAAACGAGCCTTCCAGACTGACGAAGGGGAGTTCGTCGATGAGCTGGTGGACGACTTCCGGTCCTACTACATGGATCATTGTACCGACTTCTCGCACATCTATGAAGGCTGCTTGGAGACACTCACGTCACTCCATGAACGGGGAGCCCACTTGTCAGTACTGACGAACAAACCCCAGGATCTCTCACTCGAAATCCTGCGGCGCCTCGGAATCCTCCAGTACTTCGACCGTGTCGTCGGCCCCGGCGACGCCGACCTGCGCAAGCCAAATCCGTCCAGTCTCCTGTCCCTGATACGAGACATTGGCACCAGCAAGGAGCGAACGCTCATGGTTGGGGACTCTCGGAATGACATCCTTGTGGCTCGCAACGCCGGTGTCGCTTCGTGCGGCTGCACATTCGGCTACCTTGGACGCGATGCACTGCTTGAGCTCAAACCCACCTACCTTATCGAAACCTGGCCTGGGCTTCTGCTGCTTTCAGACCCGGCAAGTTGAAGCCTGCGCCTGCCGAACTACAATGACTCCGTCAGTTCTGGAACGTGCCGCCCCGGGACTCCGGGGTTTTGCCACAATGAGCGTCCGCATGCGGGCGGGAGGAACGTGATCATGCAGCATGAAGACACAGCACTGCTTCATGTCAGGGTAATGTCGTCGCTGGGCGGATGGTGGGAACAGACAGGCAACGCCCTGTACTTGAGAAATGGAATCATCGACCGTATCGGAAGTACTGACGATGTTCAGGGAATGGCCTCCAGCAGGAATGCACAGGTCCTCGATTTCGCCGGTACACCTGGAGCGACATGCTATCCGGCATTCATGGATGCTCACCTGCACCTTGACCTGTATGGATTCTCGCTCCTGCGCTTGAACCTGAATGGCGAAACGTCACTCGATGGGGCCCTGGAGCGCATCCGTGTGGCTGGCAGACCGGACAACGGAGCCTGGGTCCGGGGCGATTGCTGGGACGACGAACTCTGGTCCAAGAGCCCGCATCGCCGACAGCTCGACGACCTCTACCCGAATTCGCCAGTAGTGCTCAACCGCAAAGACTACCACTCGCTCTGGCTCAACACGGCCGCTCTGAAGGCCGTTGACCTGTGGAATTCCCGCCCGTTCGGTTCTGACCTCGTTCCATGTGACACGGACGGCCCCACCGGCATCGTCCGCGACGCCGCTCAGGACTGGGTCCTGTCCCGAATTCCCGCCCCCCAGCTCGACGAACGGTTCGCTGCACTCCACAGCGCCATCAGCAGACTGCTCTCGATGGGCTTTGCCTCGTGCTGCAGCATGGACTGGGGCATTCTCCCGGAACTCGAGGCGCTGATCCCCGCCATGAGTGAAGAACCTCGCATCCGGATCTGGCAGGCCATCGGCCTCAACAACCTCGACGCGGCCGTCTCGCTCGGGCTTCGGTCCGGTTTCGGCTCGGATTTCCTCCGACTCGGAGGCATCAAGCTCTTCGCCGACGGATCGCTTGGTTCCCGGACAGCGTACATGGAGGAGCCGTGGCAGGGAGCATCCGACAACCATGGCTACCACACCTACGAATCCGTGAACTGGCTGGCCGATCGATTCCGCAAGGCGGACGAGAACGGCTTGTGGGTATGGATCCACGCCATCGGCGATAGGGCCAACAAGGAGACGCTGGATGCGTTCGAACAAGCCAGCGTCGCCGCCTCCAAGGGGCATGCTCACCACCGCATAGAACACGCCCAGTTCCTGCGCCCCGAGGATGTGGAACGCTTTGCCAACCTCGGGATCACGGCGTCCGTACAGCCCTCGCATCTCGACCTCGACATCGGTAAGCTGAAGTCAGTCTTCCCCACACCGCATCCACGTTCGTATGCCTTCAGGTCACTGCTCGACAGCGGCGTGGAGCTGAACTTTGGATCCGATGCCCCCGTCGAAGACCCCGATCCACTCAAGGGCATCGCGTTCGCCGCATTCCGGACACGACCAGGCGAGCAGCCGTATCAGCGCGAGCAGTGCGTCAGCGTGCAGGAGGCGCTTACCGCCTACACCGTCGCACCTCAAAACTGCGTAGGCCTGTCTGGACAGCGAGGCAATCTCGCGGAAGGGCAGGACGCGGATGTCGTCGTTCTGTCGAGGGACATCCTTGGAGACAACGACCCACAGGCAGTACGGTCGACCCAGGTCCTCGCCACGATCGTGGCAGGTAATCTCGCATTCAGAGCCTGAGCAGGGGAGGGCATGCATGGCAGGAGGCCCCGCTCACGGGGGTCTCCCTGTTTTTGCAAATGTGTTCCAATTGCGATACTCAGTGCTCGATCCGGCGAGCCGGTTTGCGGTAGTAGAACCACATGACCAACCCCAGAAGGCAGGCAAGAACAAGAAACCACACGACCCTGTCGATGTGGATAGGGTTTTCCCTCGGCGAACCAGGCGTCAGGACTGTTACGCTCACGGCGTGGATGTCGGTCTCACCCTCGTGCTGGACGCACACACGGTGGAAGACCCCGGTGATGAGCACGACGTCTCCAACTGTGCGGTAGTCCTCCACATGCGCGATGACGGGCATGGCCACGTCCTTTGACACGAACACCCCCATGGCAGTGTTGTTATCGTCCGATAGGTTCATCCATGTGCCATCTTTGCGTACCATCAGATCCTGCAATACCTCTCCCTTGAACGACACAGTCTTCCCGTCCCACTTGTAGGAGTTTTCCACAAGTTCCGTCGTCGACAGGAGGGGCGGCTGTCCAGCGCTTGCGGGAACAGGGGCGACGATCAGGGCTGCGAGCGCCACGACTGTCAGAACGACACAGAGTCTCTTCATGCGGCCACCTTCCTGAGTCTCACGCTCCGAACGCTTGTGGCGATGAACCCAAACAGGGTGAATACCGACAGGAACTCCAGGCGTCCCATCCACATTTCCAGCATGTATACGATTTTCAGCAGCGTGGGCATCCCGGCCTGCGTCACTCCACACGAAAGCCCGGTGTTGCTGCCGGCCGACACGGACTCGAAGAGTGCATCAGCCATAGGATATCCGTAGGCCATGCCGACGACGGCGCCAACAACATAGATGAGGACGTACAGGACGACGATGACTGCCGCGCTCTTGACCACGCCGTCGCTGATGACGTTGTCACGCAGATGATGATAGTGCCCTGTAACGACAGCACGCTCGGGAGACAGGAGCTTCCTAATATCAGTTGCGATGCCCTTGACGATGATACCCATGCGCAGCCCCTTGAACCCGCCGCCAGTCGAAGCGGCGCTCGCGCCGATAGCCATGGCGATGGTCGTCGCAAGCATGCCGAGAGGACCCCATTCGCGCACAAACGTCCGCGCGTAGATGTTGGACTGGCCAGTCGTCGTATGGCCCGATACCAGCTGAAAGAATCCGCGCCGGAACAATGCCACGGCATTCGGATATACGCCTCGCTGCATAAGTGCCAGACACACGAGAGAAAAAGTCGTCAACACAGTGATGGTAAACGAGACAATCTCCACGTTGCGAAGGATCTCCCTGCGGTTACCACTCCAGACGGCGTAGTGCAGGGCAAAGTTGAAGGAACCCAGGATGAAAAACACCATGCTGGCGATGTCCATCGCACTACTGTGATAGTACAACATATTCTGGCTATAGGGGGCGAAACCTCCGGTGCTCCAGGCGGACATGAAGATATACGCGCCGTGAAAGAATGCAAGATATGGTTTGATGCCATTCGCCATGGCGATGAGCCCAAGGACAACAGTGCCGACGCCCAGGTAGATGAGGGAAATGCGCCAGATGAGGACCGCGATGTGCCGGACGTTGGGCTCGAGTTTCTCTTCCTTGCCTTCGCCGACCATGATCTTGAATGCACCGCCCGTGGAACCGATCAGGAACGTCAGCGCCAGCACGACGATCCCCTGACCGCCGACGTACGTCAGGAGATGACGCCACATGTTCAGTCCCTCGGCAATGTGATCCAGGTCCTGCAGGAGAAACATGCCGGTCGTCGTGAACCCACTCATCGTGTCGAAGCAGGCATCGAGGAACGACTTCATGTGCCCGCTCAGCATGTAGGGAACACCAGAGAGCGCCATGGCGACCAGCCATGATCCCGCGGCGATGACCATCGCATGGGTGAGCCCCGGCGTGCTTCTGGTACGAGAAGCGAGCGCCAGGACGTACCCAACAAGCAGTGTGAGTGCAACGGAAATGGCAAAATCCAGAGCGGAGGCCCATTCACGAAAAACGAGACTGGTCATCATCGGAACAAGCATCAGCAAACCGACGCCAATGGTAACGAGGCCGGTATAGTACCCTATGATGCGAAAGTCCTCCCTCCAGACCCTGCGAACCATAATTTAGCGCCCCACGAAGAACAACCAGGAGATGAGAAGCCCGACCCCGATGAGGGCGCCTGTAAACGCTACCTCGGTGAGCATCCCCAGGAGGTCACGACGGAGAGAAGTCGAACGCCTCGTGCGAGTCCTTTCCCTCATGACGGTCATCCCTTCCGGAATACTCGTCTGAACTGCTCTTCCGCCTCAGGAGCCACAAGGCCGACGACGATGTCGCCTGCATTCAGCACCGTGGCTCCCCGCGGGAAGATCACGTCACCATCATGCATGATGGCAGCCACGACGCACCCTGTGGGCCATGTCAGCTCTCTCAAGGTCTTCCCTGTCACCGGAGACTCACTGGAAATCTTCAGTTCGACAAGAGTCGCCTTTCCCTTGCCCAGCGAAACAAGAGGGATCATGTCATTGACAATGATGCCTTCTTCGATGACCGTCGCTAGGATGTTCGTCGAATTGAGAGCAAAGTCGACGCCGAACTTGTGGAAGATGTCCTCGTTGCGAGGGTCATTGATGCGAGCAGTCGTGAGCGGAACCTTGAAGCGTACCTTGGCAAGCTGACACGCCACCAGGTTGTCGGCATCGTCCCCCGTCACTGCGGCAAACCGGTCGGTCTTCTCGATGCCGGCGTCGATGAGCGCACCCATGTCACAGCAATCGCCGTTGATGACCAGCGCCTTTCCCCAATCCGACAAGGCCTCGCAAGCCTCCGGATTCTGCTCGATAACGGCAACGTCATGCCCTTTGCCGACAAGCAAGTGAGCCAGATAGGACCCGACCTTTCCTCCACCTGCGATAATGATATACATAGTTCTACCTCTCATCCAGACGGAAGATGGCGCTGACCTTTGGAAGATCCGACACGTGCAGTGCCACCAGAAGGCGATCACCTTCGACGAGAATGTCGGCCGCCTTGGGGAATGTCGTGGTTCCATCGCGCGTCAGCGAGATAACCTTGAAGTCGTCCAGAGCCTCGATTTCGGCTATCGTCTTCGCCGAAATTCTCGTGTGGAAGGTGACTTCGACCAGCTCAACACCGCCGCCGGGCAGGACAAAGTGACTGTCCTCGCTGCGGATCATGAACCTGCTGTAGATGATGTTCGCAGCCGAAGTCGTTGGACAAACCGTCTCAAGACCGAGAGCCCGGTAGGTCTCTCCCTTGACAGGATCGAACACGCGGGCGATCACCATGGGCACCTTGAAAATGGTCTTGGCGACCTGTGCCGCCATGATGTTCATATTGTCCCCATCACTCACTGCGGCGAAACCATCGGCATGCTCAATCCCTGCGGATTTGAGCACTTCGATATCGAAGCCAACTCCCACGACAGTAGTTCCGTTGAACTCATCGCTGAGCCGACTGAAGTTGCTTGATTCACGATCTACCACGGCCACATCATGGCCTTCTTCCGAGAGTTTCGTAGCAAGCTGAGCGCCAAGACGCCCACAACCAACGATTACAATATACATGACCAGCATCTCCTTGCGAACCCGTGGAACGGACTCATCACAAATGAGTGAGTATAGGCAGCCCCCTGCGGACGTCAAGGTTTCCAATCTCCTTACTTGGGGCATCCCTTCATGTCGCGGGACAAGACCAATTCATATGCTCTGCGTTGTTGCAGGTCCAGTGCAACCGTGCTACCATAAGCGGCGCACATTTGCCATCACGAGGAGATTCGATGCAGGAACTGCTCGAAAACCAACTCATCGAGACAAGTCCGAGAGGAAGCCGTCCGCGCCGCACGCGAGCCACGTCCCCGGTCGTATGGGGTCAGTCAGGCGCTGTCATGGCATTCTACCACAGCGGAGCGCTGGCTGATATCGTTATCATTCTAGGGATCCTCGGCGTTTTCTACGGCATAACTCAGGTCGGCCGCGAGTGGACGGGCGTTCTGAGGCCGACGGTACTGATCGACCTCTCATTCCGTGCGCTGCCTCGGTACACACTGTTCTCACTGGTCCGTGGGTTGGCCGCCTACTGCATCTCCTTCCTCTTCACTATTGTGTATGGCTACTGGGCGGCCAAGGACCGGCTGGCCGAGAGACTGCTTGTCCCCATCCTGGACATCCTGCAGAGCATCCCCGTCCTGGGATTCATGCCGGGCGTCGTGCTGGCACTCGTTTCCCTCTTCCCCAACAGCAACATCGGACTGGAACTTGCCGCAGTACTGATGATCTTCACGGGACAGGCATGGAACATGACGTTCAGTTTCTACAATTCTCTCAAATCGGTGCCGCAGTATCTCCAGGAGGCCGGCACCATCTATCGCTTCAACTGGTGGCAGCGTCTCACTCAGATTGAGATGCCCTACAGCGCCGTCGGCCTTATCTGGAACAGCATGATGAGCATGGCCGGTGGATGGTTCTTCCTCATGGTCACCGAGGCATTTCAACTGGGCAACAGGGATTTCAGGCTGCCCGGCATCGGGTCCTACATGTCCGTCGCTGTCGAGAAAGGCAACGTACCGGCCATGGTCGCAGCGGTCGTCGCCATGGTCCTGATGATCGTTGCGCTGGACCAGTTGCTGTGGCGGCCGACCGTTGTCTGGGCACAGAAGTTTCGTATCGAGGACACGAGCCAGGAAGAATCGATGGACTCGTGGTTCCTGGACCTCCTCCACCACTCGCATATCCTGCGCTGGATGGGCACTGCAGGTTCCTCCGTCGGCCATGCATTCGGCAGCCTGGTTTCGCGGCTGTTCCGGAACGTCCCTCGCACCATGCCAGGCAGCTCTCCAGTTGTCTCTGCTCCCAACAGGCGTGAAGCGCCGAACCGTCCTTCGGTCTCCGCCGTCTTCTCTCGAATCCTGTTCTTTCTGCTGGTGGCCGGACTGGCTGTTGCCCTTGCCCAGGTCGTTCGCCTCCTCATATCCGTTCGCATCGGTGAATGGCTGTGCCTGCTGAAGAGCGATCTACTGACCCTGGCACGCGTAACCGTGGCCATTGCCCTCGGGACCCTGTGGGCCTTGCCGGTAGGTCTGCGCATCGGACTCTCGCCAAAACTGTCGAGGATCATGCAGCCAATCGTCCAGGTCGCGGCATCGTTCCCGGCACCGATGCTGTTCCCGGCCGTGATCCTCCTGCTGGCTCTGCTCAGAATCAATATAGGCTTCGGAAGTGTCGTACTCATGCTGCTTGGCACTCAATGGTACATCCTGTTCAACGTCATTGCCGGCGCACAGGCGATTCCCTCCGACCTCAAAGAGGCTGCTGCGAGCTACCGTGTTACGGGCAGGCAACGCTTCTGGTCCCTGTACCTGCCGGCCATCTTCCCGTACCTCGTGACCGGCTGGGTGACAGCAACAGGTGGAGCCTGGAACGCCAGTATCGTCGCCGAGATCGTGACGTTCCGCGGTGAGACCCTCAGGGCACAGGGGATCGGATCTGTCATCAGTGAGGCCGCATTTGGCGCCAAATTCGCCGAACTGGCTGCTGCAATCCTCATCATGTCGCTGACCGTCGTGCTCATCAACCGCTTCGTGTGGCACAGGCTCTATGCCGTCGCCAGTACGCAGTATAACCTCAGCAAGTAGAGGAGACCCCATGGAAGAATCCGTACAACAGCCCGTCCTGCTCTCGAGTGAGAATGTCACTCAGCGCTTCTCGATGCCCAACGGAAACATGGTGACCGTCCTGGACAGCATAAGCATGGAGATACGGAAGGGCGAGATCATCTGCCTTCTCGGTCCCTCGGGCTGCGGCAAATCGACCTTCTTGCGCATCCTGGCCGGCCTCATGCGACCCACGAGCGGCAAGGTGTTCGCGCGCGGCACGGAAATGATGGGACTGACCCCGGGAGTCGGCATGGTTTTCCAGATGTTCGCCCTCTTCCCGTGGATGACCGTGAGCGAAAACATCCAGTCCGTCCTCGTCCCTCTGCAACTCTCACGTCAGGAAGTGCAGCACCGCGTCAGCACCGTGATCAAGATGGTCGGTCTCGAGGGCTTTGAAGAGGCGTATCCGCGCGAGATCTCGGGCGGCATGAAGCAGCGCGTGGGTATCGCGCGTGGTCTTGCGGTACAGCCGGAGCTGCTGTTCATGGACGAGCCATTCAGTGCCGTGGACGCCCTGACGGCTGAGTCGCTCCGAGCGGACCTGGTCGACATCTGGGATGAAGCCGACGGCCAGCCGGCGTCCATCATCATGGTCAGCCACGACATCAAGGAAGTCGTCTACATGGCTGATCGCATCGTTGTCTTCTCAGCAAACCCGGGGCGCATCCGTACGATCGTCCAGAACAAGCTGGCACGACCTCGCGACTATCGGGCTCCAGAATTCCTGGCGATGGTCGACTACCTCCACGACATCATTACGACCAACGAACTGCCCGACACCCCGCCCACAGCCGTGAGCACTCCCTCACAGCCTGTTTATGAGCCCCTTCCACCCGTCTCTTCGGGCGACGTCGTCAGCTTCGTCGAATACCTGGACTCACATGGCGGTCAGGGTGACGTCTTCGTACTGGCTCACGAATTCGGCAAGGAATTCAGTGACCTCATCAACATCGTCAAGGCTGCCGAGATGCTGGATTTCATTGATACGCCGAAGCAGCGCACCGTGCTGACGCCCCTGGGGCACCGCTTCTCGGACATGGACACCGAGGACCAGAAAGTCGTCTGGAAACAGCAGATCCTGACACTCAGCATCTTCAAAACGGTCCATGCGGACGTTCAGGCATCCCGGAACGGCACCATGCTCGACGACGAGGTCCAGGACCGCCTGGCACAGCTGCTGCCCAACGAGAACCCGGAGTTCACCTTCGCGACCTTCATCAACTGGGCCCGTTTTGGCAATCTGCTGGCATTTGACGAGGATTCGGACGAGGTGTCGCTGCAGTAACACGAGCCGCTTGCGGCCCCTTCACCGCCACGCCCTCTCGAGGACCTGAACCCTGGGTTGACAGAACGCGCATGGCTATATACTTACTCTTTGTTGGTTTTTGCTGGCAGGAGGGTGTCATGTGCCTCCCTCTGGGTCCAGACTCTGGAGGAACGAGATGAACATACTCATCATTCCTGTCGTTGCCGGCCTTACCTGCATTGGAGCCGCACTCTATCTGTTCCTCAGGCTGAAGGCAGCCAAGATCTCCTCTCCGCGAATGAGTGAGATCGCCAGCTACATCGCAATCGGGGTACGAGCGTACCTTTCTCGCCAACTCCGGGCGATTCTGCTCGTCACTCCTGTCGTCGCAATAGTTCTGGGTTTCGCTCTGGACATCTGGATCGCCATAACGTTCGTGCTTGGCGTCTTCACTTCGCTGATGACGGCGTACATGGGAATGAGTGCGTCGACCCGTGCAAACGTCAAGACCGCCGACGACGCGACACGATCCGTGAACACCGCGTTCCACACGGCGGTCTTCGGTGGATCGATCATGGGGTTCTCGATCACGGGATTCAGCCTTGTCGCGCTGTCTGTGCTCTATCTGCTGTTCAAGGATCCAAACCCCCTTGTCGGCTTTGGATTTGGCGCCAGCCTCGCGGCTCTCTTTGCCCAGATCGGGGGAGGCATCTATACCAAGGCGGCCGACATCGGAGCGGATCTTGTCGGCAAGATCGAGGCAAATATTCCCGAGGACGACCCGCGCAACCCCGCTGTCGTCGCCGATCTGGTGGGCGACAACGTAGGCGACTGTGCCGGCAGAGGCGCAGACTTGTTCCAGACGTTCTCGGACGATATCATCACAGGTATGGTCGTTGCTCTCACGCTGGTCCCCAAGTACGGAGGTGCCGTGCTCTTCTTCCCCATGCTCCTTCAAGCAGCCGGTCTCGCTGCTTCAATGCTTGGCGTCCTGTCCATACGGCTCTTCGACCGAAGCAAGCCCGAAACCGCCTTCTACCTCGGCATGGGTGTGACCACCGTCTTTGCGGTGCTCGGCTCCTTCCTGGTCAGCCATTTCCTGCTGCGCGACATGGCTCTCTTCATAGGCACCTGTCTGGGGGTCGCAACCACCCTTGCGTCTTCGATTATCACCCGGTACTATGCAGGTTCCTCGGGAAAGCCGGTCCACGACATTGCCGAGGCATCGAAGCGCGGCGTGGCGCTCAACGTCATCACAGGACTGTCCGCCGGTCTGCAGAGCCCGCTAGGATCCATCGTCATGATAGTCATTGCTGTCGCAGCTGCATACTTCATCTCCGGCGGCTCGCTGCTGGCGATCGTCGCCGTCAACATTGGTACCGATTTGCTCATCGGCTACATCATGACTGCCGACGCCTTCGGTCCGATCATCGACAATGCCTCGGGTATCGCAGAGATGTCAGGGGCACACGAACAGGTCGTCCGCTCGCTGTCGCAGCTCGATTCAGTCGGCAATACCATGAAGGCGACCACCAAGGCCTATGCGATGTCTTCCGGAACGGTAACGTCATTCGTTCTGTTTTCGACGTACTTCTCCATTGTCGGGCTCAAGACGATCAACGTGGTGGAGCCCTACTCCATTGCTTTCATTCTCCTCGGCATCTGCCTTCCATACCTCATCAGTTCGCTCACCATCGGGTCGGCAGCCAGGACAGCGATGCTCATGGTCGACGAAGTCCGCCGCCAGTTCAGGACCATCCCTGGCATCCTGAAGGGCGAGGCGAATCCGGACTATGCAACCTGTATCGACATCTCGACACGCAATGCCCTCAAAGAGATGATCCTTCCGGGCGTCATCAGCATCGCGGTGCCGATTTTCGTGGGGCTGATGTTCGGTCACTGGGCACTCGGGGCGCTTCTCATTGGAGCAGTACTCAGCTCGGCCCTGCTGGGGCCATTCTTCAACAACACCGGGACTGCCTTCGATAACGCCAAGAAGCTCATCGAAGACAGTGGACGCAAGGGGTCCTTCGAACATCAGGCAGCCGTTGCTGCAGACACCGTCGGCGACCCGCTCAAGGACGTGGCAGGACCCGCGCTGCTGATCTTCATGAAGCTCATCGGCATGGCGGCCCTGCTCATCGCGGGCATCAAGCCACTGTTCTAGCACAGGCACAGCGCCATCATCGGAACGAGGCGGGGGCAGCACGGCTCCCGCCTCTTGCACAAACCCTCGCTCTTCTGGTATAGTATCGCTATCTCATGACACCAGCAGAGGAGTGACCCATGAACGTAGCTCAGTTCATCACCGGTTTGTTGCTCATCGTCCTGTCTGCAGGGCTCTATTTCGCGTCCAGATCGCGCAAGTCGCATGCCGGCCAGCTCTGCCAGGCACAGACGCTAGACCTTCAACAGGCTGCGCAGGGCCGGCTCTACGGCAAGTTTCAGGGCTCAATCGTCGCCGACCAGCCGCTCACGGCACCCTATTCTGCTCGCCCGGCAGTCGCCTGGAGCGCCCATCTGGAGAGAGTGACCGAGGAGTCAGACGAAGACGGCCCTACAACCAACTGGGAAACTGTGTGGTCGCAGTCTGCCAGCACGCCGTTCCGACTGAAGGGCGCCGGCGAGTTATGGTTTGACGAGCGCGGCGGTCTGCCCACCCTTGACGCGCCGTCGACCTTCGACCAGTCCATCCATGACGCAACGAATCCCATCATTGCGCCCTACGTCACCGGCAGCCGTGGCCTGCTCAGCCGGCTGAACAAGCCGAACTTCCACGCCGTCGAGACATCGTTTGCTCCCGGAAGTCAGGCATTCTTTGTCGGCCCCGTCGAGGCGGTCAATGGGTTCTGGGTGGCGCGTCGCGGCGAGGGCAAGGAATACAGCGTCCTGACCTCGAAAAGTGAACAGCAGGTCCAGAAACGCATGAGCGGTGTCGGCACCCTCTGGTGGCTGCTCAGCCTGGTCGCGTTCGCAGCAGGGGTCCTCGCCATCCTCGTTTCGTTTAGCTAGCATCTCTGGTCGCACAAGTATTGCCCAAGAAGGCTCTGTCCGAAGCCTCCAGCAAGGAAATTGCGGTCAAGTAGGTTCCATTCATACCCGATTGGGGCCCCAGACGTCTGTCCGAGGCCCTTCTTCATTTGTGCGAGACAACGTTGGACTATCATGTACTGGAGATAGGCGGTCTGTGCCCTGACGATGGAGGAATACATGCCTGACAACATGAACGTCAAACGTACCAAGATCGTCGTCACACTTGGACCAGCGACGAATTCCGAGGACATGATCCGGGCGCTCGCCGGGCGCGGGGTGGACGTCTTTCGGATCAACTTCTCACACGGTACGGACGAAGAACGACTTGCTACCATTGCTGCCGTGAAAAAGGTCCGCGGCGAACTCGACCTGCCTCTCGCCATCCTCCAGGACCTGCAGGGACCGAAGATCCGCCTGGGCACGTTCAGCCAGGGACCATGCGAGATCGCGACCGGAGATGACTTTCGCCTTACAACCCACATGATGGATGGAAATGCCCAACAGGCCAGCGTGGACCACCCTCGTCTCACCACCGAGGTGCGGCCCGGGGAACTCATCTTCATCAATGACGGCCTGATTCGTCTCAAGATACGCGAAATCGAGGGTGACACCATTGTGACGGAAGTCTTGAAGGGGGGAACCCTGTCGGACCGCAAGGGGGTCAACTTCCCCCAGTCGGACCTCCATGTCCCGTCCATTACTGAAAAGGACAGACGTGATCTTCTTACTGGGCTGCGGGCGGGCGTCGACTATGTAGCGCTCTCGTTCGTGCGCACGCCAGACGATGTTCGCGAGCTCCGTACACTCATGGAGACACACGACGCGCATGTTCCCATCATCGTCAAGGTGGAAAAGTGGCAGGCCGTCCAGAACATCGAGAGCATCCTCGCCGTGGCAAACGGCATCATGGTCGCCCGGGGAGACCTGGGCGTCGAGCTGCCTATCGAAGAAGTCCCCATCATCCAGAAGAGAATCATTGCTCTGTGCAATCGCATGGGCAAGCCAGTCATCACTGCGACGCAGATGCTCAATTCCATGGTCGAAAACCCATCCCCCACGCGGGCAGAAGTGACAGACGTCGCCAATGCCATCTTCGACGGTACAGATGCTGTCATGCTGAGCAACGAGACCACAGTTGGCAAGTTTCCCGTGGAGACCGTCGAGATGATGGGGCGCATCATCGAGACGACCGAGCGAAGCGACCTGTACTGGACGGCCATCGAGGCCCGCGATACCGAGTGTGCCTCGGACACGTCGGATGCGATCGCCTATGCCGCCGTCCGCACCGCTCAGACCGTGGGGGCCAAGCTCATCGTCTGCGCGACAGAGTCGGGCAGGACCTCTATCCTCATCTCGCGCTATCGCCCACACACACCCGTCCTTGCTCTCACGCCAAGTGACCTGGTTCAGCGCCGCCTTGCACTGTACTTCGGCATCATCCCGATGGTCGTCCAGCGGTTTGAGAGTGTCGACCACATCCTCCGCACGGCCGTCGCCATGGCGCGCATGTCTCACCTGGCAGGAAGGGGCGACAAGATCGTCATTACTGCGGGTTCACACGCGGGTGTCGCCGGCAGCACCAATCTCATCAAAGTCGAGGACTTGGACTAGGCTCGCTCACAGAGCATTGCAAATCGACCGGTACACATAGAATAAGCTTGGTACAATACCCCGGAGTTCCGGGGTATGTCATGACAAGGGGGAACAGGCATGAAAAGAAAGGCATCCTACTTCAAGATCTTCCTGCTTGGATTCGGCTTCTTCGGTCTCTCGATCCTCTGGTCGCTCTACAACTCGGACATTCCCATCATGCTAAAAAACGTCTACAACCTCTCCTACACCGCGTCCGGGTGGGTAATGAATCTCGACAACATTCTGGCCATTACGCTCATTCCTCTGGTCGGTTTCTGGTCGGATCATCTCTGGACGCGCATCGGCCGTCGTATGCCATTCATCATATCGACATTGCCCATAGGCGGACTCCTGTTCGCTCTGGTCCCATGGATTCCATTGTGGCTCGGGGTAAGCGCCACTTCCCTCACGGCATTCATCCTGGTCCTCTTCTTTGTGAACATCTGCATGGGCATTTCACGATCGCCCATCATCGCTCTGATGCCGGACCTCGTTCCACCAGAAGAGCGCTCACCAGCCAACGGCGTCATCAATTTCATGGGAGGATTCGGCTCCCTGCTGGTGTACTTTGTTGTCGGCAAGATCTCAACGACCAACAGACCGCTGGGGTTTGCCATTGCAGGAGCATCGGTCCTGGTGGCCGCTGTCATCATGTTTCTATCGATCAAGGAAACGCGTGACTCGCTTGACCGCAAGGCTCCTCAGTCGGAGCATGCCGACTTCTCCCTGCTTCGCAGGATGTGGACGCCGAAGTACCGCAGTCTCCTGCTCATCTGCCTGGCCATTTTCTTCTGGTTCATCGCGTTCAACGCCATCGAGACGTACTACCCGACGTACATGCATGCCGAGAGTCCTGCCGTCCGCGACCTCATCACGAGATTCGGCACTGCGACACCTACCGACACAGCTCAGATTGCTGAGCTGGACAAAGCCCGCCAAACGTCCGAGGCAAGCGCCAAGTTCAACCTCGGCGTCTTCTCCCTCGCGTTCATGCTCCTGTCGATTCCGGCCGGCTTCATCGGCAAACGGCTTGGCCGCAAGACGACGATTCTCATCGGGCTTACGGGGGTCATCATCATGGTTCTTCTGCTCGCCTTCGGTATCGCCACAACCGCCGGACTGGCCATCTTCGTCATGGGCGGCCTGTCCTGGGCTCTTGTCAATATCAACTCGCTGCCGACCGTTCTGGACATGGGGAACCTGGAGATGGTCGGAGCGCTGACCGGTGTCTACTACTTCTTCTCCCAGGCCGCCAGCATCGTCAGCCCTCCTCTCGTCGGACGTATCGCCGACCTCGCAGGCGGGACGATGTCGGTCATGTTCCCGTACGCGGGTATCTTCTTCGTGCTCTCGGCGGTCTGCATGCTCTTCATGCACCCTGAAGACAAGCCGGCGATCTCGCCCGACCAGACCCTGTCTGCCAATGGCCCTGCCGTTTGACAAGGCCTCCGCAGCTCCGATCCGCCACCAGGCAGGATCAGACACAGCCTGCCTCCTGCTGCACGGCTTGACCGGAGCACCTGCTCGCGACCTCTGGTTCCTCGCGGACTATCTTTCTGCACGCGACATTTCCGTCGTTGCCCCGCTGCTCACGGGCCATGGCAAGACGTGGAAGGAACTGGAGCTTGTGACGTCGGAATCCTGGCAGAATGACGCCCTCACGGGGCTCGATGAGGCGCGCGCGATGGGCAAGACCGTATTCGTGGCTGGACTATCGATGGGTGGAACCCTCGCCCTGTACCTGGGAGAACATCGACCCGAAATCGCAGGGCTAATCACGATCAACGCGCCCGTCTATCTGGACGACCCCAAGATGAAAGTTGTCCCGATCCTGCGGCACTTCCAGAGAAGTCAGCCCAAGGCGCCTCCGGATGTCGCCGATCAGGACGCCATGCTCCCAGATCTCGGCTTCAACTCCCTGGAGGCCGTCTATCAGTTCGAACGCCTCATGCGGGGCGTCCGTGGCGACCTTGGCATGGTCACCCAGCCGCTCCTTTCCTTCCGTTCGACGCAGGACCACGTCGTCCCACCGCGCAACGCGGAGTACATCCTTGAACATGTCAACAGCCGCATCAAGAGCATCATAACACTGGAGCGCTCCTACCACTGCGCCACGATCGATTATGACCGCGAGAGGATTGCGGCCTCCATCGAACAATTCATCACGCTTGTACGAAAACAGCAAGTCTGAGCTTCGTCCTTCTCGCTCCGACCGACACCACAAACCCCCGGCCTCACGGCCGGGGGTTTTTCGACAGGTCAGAACCTGAATGCTATTTGTGCCGAATGCGGAAGCTGATACCCTCCCGCTGCAGAGTCCAGCCACCCAAACCTGACCCACGCCCTGCCGTATTGAGCTTCATGGTGAGGATACGGTCGGTCGAGAAGATACGAGCCGCGACAGCAGCCAGAACGAAGAACAGCGCAAACTGGTAGACGATGCCCAGGGCGACCATCGTGAAGTTCTGGGCAAAGATGTACTGGGCCGCCAGGAAGGGGTGTGAAAACGGGATAGCGTAGATAAGCCATTTCAGCACGAGTGATGCCGTGTTGATGTCGATGAACATGGTAATGAGGTAGGGCAGCAGGACCATCATCATGAGCGGCATGATGATGAATTGCACACTCTTGAGGTCTTCGGCGAACGCCCCGAGAATAACCGCGATGGAGAGAGCCACCATGATGCCGGCGAAGACGCTGAGCCCAAGAAGAACGTAGCCGCGCAGGTCGAGAACTAGGCCCAGCTTCTGGATTGCTAGGGCGGCAGTTCCTGTGGTTCCACCGCCACTCCCCAGGAGACTGCCCATATAGCTTTTCATGCCGACCATGTACGCGGCGGCAGACACCAGGGCAACGATGCCCGAGGCCATCATCTTGGCGGTGACCAGGGCGCCCCGTCCGACGGGCGTCGAGAGAAGTGTCTCGAGAGTCTTGTTCTCCTTCTCACCTGCAATAGAAGCGGCAATCATCTGGGCAGCCAGGATGATCACGAGTGTCAGGACGATCGGTATGACCATGGTCTGCTGCATGACGACGGTGACAATCTCCTGAGGGTTGCCTTCTGCCGATGTCGTCCCCACCGTGACAAACGATTGTGCGCTGATGGGGTGCTTGACGATGGTGGGGTCCAATCCAGGAGCCCCGGCCCTGATGTACATGTCGCTGACATACTCGTTCATGGCGTTCAGTGCGGCGTCGAGCCTAAACGTTCCCTGCATGCCTAGCAGCGAGAAATTGCGCATGATCGTGTAGGTCTGGACCTTCTGGGGATGCTGCGCCTGGATGCCGGCCTCAAATCCCTGTGGAATGACGAGGACAGCAGTCCCTCTCTCCGACGCGACCTTGCGGACGATGTCGTCGACGATGCCCTCAGTGACCGTCGTAACCTTGAAGTTCACGTTCGTGAGGATGCCGGCAAGCATCTGTGATGTCTGGCTGCGGTCAAGGTCCACGACCGTCACGGGCTGGGGGGCGGCCTGCTTCTTCTGCTCCTGGTTGATGACCCTGCCCAGAAAGCTGTAGATCACCATGATCAGCAGGATTGGGATGAGCGTCTGCCACGTGAGCATCTCTTTCAGTTCCTTCTTCAGTACGACGAAGAATCTCCTCATTGCTTCACCACCTGAACAAAGACCTCTTCGAGGTTTGCTTTGCCATATTTGTCCTTGAGTCCCTGGGGTGTTCCCACGTCATGGATCGTGCCCTGGTCTATGATGGCCACACGGTCCGACAGGTACTCTATCTCGAGCATGTTGTGACTGGACAGCAGCACCGCCATGCCTTCGGACGTCGTCTTGCGAATGGACTCACGGATGTCGATGGCAGCAACCACGTCGAGACCGCTGGTCGGCTCGTCGATGACAGCCAGTTTTGGGCGTGTCATGACAGCTCGTGACAGAAGCAGCTTGCGCGTCATGCCCTTGCTGTACGTGCCAATCTTGTCACGCAACCGCTCGCCCAGTCCGGTAATGTCCGAAGCTCTCTGGATGTACTCACGCTGTACTGCGGCATCGGAAGCGAACAATTCTGCCATGAAGCTCAGGTATCCCAGACCCGTCAGGTTCTTGTAGGCGCCGGCCTCCTCGGGCAAGTAGCTGATGATCTCACGTATCCGGGCCGCATCCTTCTGGACATCCATCCCGTAGACACGAGCTGTGCCCGACGTCGGTTGCAGGATGGTCGCCACGATACGCAGGGCCGTGGTCTTGCCGGCACCGTTGGGTCCGATGAGCGCGAAGATCTCCCCGGGCGCCACCTCGAAGCTGATGCCGTGCAGGGCCTCGAACTTCCCATAACTCTTCTTCAGGTTCTCTACAACGAGTGCCTGTTCCATGTCATAACCTCCCCACCAGCCCTAACCGCAACAGCCTATGCAAGAATGTCCTCCAGGAACTCGATACACGGCACGGCTGCATCACTCATGAGGATGCTCATCGCATCGATGTGAATACCCCGCACGGGCCGCGTCAGGCCAGGTACGCCTGCCGCAAGGGCAGCCATCGTCGACCGTCTCAAATGTTCCTGCTTGCGACGATCAATCGCCTCAAGAGGACTTCCATATCCTGTCCCGTTCCTCGTCTTGACTTCAACCACGTGGACATGGCCGTTCTTCTCGGCAACAATATCCAGCTCTCCATAGGTGGTACGAAGGTTTCTGGCCACGACATGGAAGCCGTGGTCAGTCAACCATCGAGCCGCAAGTTCCTCACCTGCGTTTCCGAGCGCCCGGTTGTGCTGTCCGCCCAAGGGGCGACTCCTCAGTCTCTACAAGTTGCTTGACAACGAACGTCCGCCGGTGCTCGCCAGACGGCCTCCTGGTCCGAAGGGCCTGAATGTGCTCGCGCGTGCCATAGCCAACATTGCCCTCGAATCCATATCCGTGAATATGTCGAGCTATGACGCGCATGGCCGCATCTCGTGACACCTTGGCAGCGATGCTGGCTCCCGCAACTGATAGCACGGTCGCATCTGCGTCGATGATCGCCATGGCAATCAGATGCTCCTCATGCTCGAGGAACGGCGGAAGCAGCGAACCATCGACGACAACACCAATGCGTGAACCGATACCCCAGTGCTGTCTGACCGCCGGCAGGAGAAGGAGGAGAGCCTTTTCCATGGCCCGGTAGGTTGCCTGAAGAATCCCATCCGCGTCGATTTCCGCTGCGGTGGAACTCCCTGTCGCAAACAGCGCATGCGCAGGCAGAAGCTCGAACGCCTGTTCCCGCTGGCGCTGACTCAGAAGCTTCGAATCGTTGATGAACATGGTGCCCTGCGGATCCGTGATGGCACAGGCGCCCGCATAGACTGGTCCCGCAAGCGCCCCCCTGCCCGCCTCATCGATGCCGATAATGACGTCCAGCTCATACCGGGATTTGATGCCTTGCTCAAAGAGCGCTAGAGCTTCGTGTCGCATGTCGTTCTCCCCGTCCGCCGATGGAAAAACCCTCCCCGTCGAAACAAGGAGGGCAGATGGCCGCTGCTGCTATTGCGCGAGGCCTGTCTGGGCTCGAAGCACGACAAAGTGCTTGAGGGGCCAATAGGCGAACATTGCGCGCCCGACAATTGAACTGGTTGAAACGGTGCCAAAGGAACGCGAGTCGAGGCTCACCGCCCGGTTGTCTCCCATCAGGAACAGCTGCCCCTGGGGAACTGGCGTCGGCGAGAAATCCGGCATGACGTACCCGTGCAAATACGGTTCATCGGCTACCTTGCCATCCACGTACATCTTGCCGTCCTTTGCCTCCACGGTTTCGCCCGGAAGGCCAATGACACGCTTGATATACGGATCACCAGTGGTAACGCCGGGCGGCCAGAAAATGATGACGTCACCCCGTCGTGGCTGATGAAAATGGTACGAAAGCTTGTCCACCATGACGAGATCATCCGGAAAAACAGTCGTCTCCATCGACGACATCTGAATCCGGTACGGCTGCACCACCCAGTGCCGTAGTGCATAGGACGCGCCGAACGCGACCGCGATAATGATGACCCAGTCAACTACTTCGCGAATGGCCTTATTCAAGGACTAGACTTCTCTCTTCTCCTTGACGTTGCGAGCCGTGCCGACTCTGTCTCTGAGATAGTACAGCTTCGCACGACGGACATCGCCGTGGCGCACGACCTCAAGTCTGGCAATCATCGGAGAGTAGAGCGGGAATACCTTCTCTACACCAACGCCAGAGGAGATCTTGCGAACCGTAAACGTTTCACGGCTACCGCCGCCCTTTTTGGCAATAACGAGACCCTCAAAAACCTGGATTCTCTTCTTGCCACCTTCCACAATGTTGATGTGAACCTTGACAGTGTCGCCGACCAGAAGGACGGGCATGTCAGGCTTCACATATCTGCTCTCTACAAGGTCAATTGCATTCATTTCGGAACTCCTTTCACCGGGCTGACATTCACACAAACGTTTAGTTTAGCAGAACGCCCACGTTTATCAAGGCGAGAAGTAACATGCAGATCCCGCACACTTGCCGAGGCGTCCTCACGCAACACATTGACAAAGCGACAGAAACCACCTGCAAGAAGTCTACACGTTTGCCGGATGGCCGCAAGCCCACAACTGCGAGGAACCACGAGGCCGAGAAACAGTTCTTGGCGAATGCCCTGCTATCGCGTATACTTTATGTATAGGGAGACCACCCGGCACAGATGGCAGAGACAGCATCGAGGAGACACTCGTGGACACAATTCGCAACAGGAGGAGCATTCGGAAGTACACCGCCCAGCCGGTGCCTCAGGAGCTTGTGACCAGACTGCTTGAAGCAGCCATGTCGGCTCCGTCGGCTGGCAACGAACAGCCATGGGAGTTCATCGTCATCACGGACCGGGAACTGCTGCAAGCCATCACGAAGGTACACCCGTACTCCCAAATGTTGAAAGAGGCGCCGCTCGCCGTCGTCGTATGTGGGAATCTGGAGCGAGAAAAGTACCCCGGGTTCTGGGTCGAGGATTGCTCAGCTGCAACGGAGAACATCCTTCTCGAGGCAGAGGACATCGGGCTCGGGGGCGTATGGCTCGGCGTCTATCCACACGACGAGAGGGTCAAGGGGCTCGCCGAACTGTTCGGACTGCCCTCATCCGTTGTCCCGTTGTCGATCGTCGCACTCGGCTATCCTGCAGAGAAGAAACCACCCGCTGAGCGCTTTGATCCTTCACGGGTCCACACCAATCGCTGGTAGATCGTTCTCCTGACGGCAAGCCTTTTCCCTGCACTCTGCCACGACCCCCCGTGGGATAAAACGTGTGGCAAGCCAGACGAGACCAGGCACAACAACCAAGTCATCGAGCTGTCCCAGCACTGGCACGAAATCGGGGACAAGGTCCACTGGAGAAGCCAGATACACGAGGGCCGCCCCAAGAAGCCATTTTGACACTCGTGGGGTCCGTGGGTCTTTCAGTATAAGAGACCACACACGCACTTCGCGCCTGATGCGCGCGACGGCGGTGCTCAGGCTCATGTCAGGAGCGTCCCAGCAGGCGATCCAGAATAATCGCGGCTGCGCTGCGTACCGACAGGTGGTTGAAGTCTGTGGGGCCCCATATGGGGTCAAGAACGTAGTCCATCTGTGCCATGATCTCATCTGCCAGGCCAAAACCCGTTCCGAACACCAGCAGGTGCGGATGATCTCCTGAACGGATCTTCTCGCCCATTGCCGGATAGCCGATGGAGTTGGCGAATGTCCGCGCGCTTGTCGCTACCAGGACTGGTTTCTCACCTTCCGCGTGCTGAATCTCGGCAACGGCTTCTTCAAAATGTGACACAACCCGCAGCAGTGACAACGACTCCGCGCGGTTTGGATTGTAGTCATGCCCGAATCCCTCGTTCCAGAAATGAGCGATGCGCAGGGCGATCTGCTGTTCCTGAGGCAGGGGCTCGACTTCGTACATGGCCGTGGCTCCATACGTCTTGCCGGCTCGCGCGATATCATGGATATCGTGGATGACGATGGATGTCGTAACGATCTCGTGGTGCTTGTTGTAGACCGGATGGTGTACAACTGCGAGGTACAGTCTGAAGCTAGTCAAGGATTCCCCTCAAGTCTGCCAGCAGGTTGCTGAGGTACTTGCGGTCCTTGTCAGTCAGGTCGAAATCGCGCAGCAGGTCGGGCCTTCGGATGAGGGTTCTTCTGAGTGCCTCCTCTCGACGCCACCTGGCAATGTTCGCGTGATGGCCTGAAACAAGAACGTCAGGCACAGCCTCCCCGTCCAGCTCCCGTGGGCGTGTATACTGAGGATACTCCAGGAGTCCGGAGGAGAAGCTCTCCTCGCCCGTGGATGCGGCGTTCCCGGTAGCCCCCGGAAGCAGGCGGGTAATGGCGTCGATGATCTCAATTGCAGCAATCTCGCCCCCGGAGAGCACGACGTCTCCGATCGAGATAATGAGGTCGAGCCGTTCCATGACGCGCTCGTCAATGCCCTCATAGCGCCCGGCAACAAACAGCAGTCGCTCCTCGTGCGCCAGATCCTCGACCATGTTCTGCGTCAGGCGGTCGCCCTGTGGGGCAACCCCGATCTTGAGCCACGATCCTGCTGGATTGTCGATTGTCTCCAGTGCCTCGATGAGCGGCCTGGGCAGGAACATCATCCCTGCGCCCCCACCAAATGGGATGTCGTCGGTCGTGTGATGGCGGTCATGCGTATAGTCGCGAAGGTCGACGGCCTCGAACTCCAGAACGTCCTTGTCGATGGCCATCTTCATGACGCCGACCTGAGTGAACGGTTCATACAGCTGAGGAAATATGGAAATCGCTTTGATTTTCATGACAGCAACAGTATAGCAGACGCACCAGCTTGCCAAGCATGCGCGTTGCATCACGAAGAAATCATCGTCGACGGAGGGGAGGTTTCCATGATGCTGACATGGTTGTGTGAGCATCCGGGAAAGCACCAGTGCCATAGCGCTAATGATGCAAGAGAAGCGGCATGCCGGAGGGGGTCACCTTGCAGTACCTCCGTGCCCCTTGTTCGTTTCTATCTAAACCTTGGCTACTTAATTGGGCAGAGATCGTCGCTTCTTCGTCTTTTGGTCCCACAGATATAGAGAGGCCCGCTGGCTTGGCGCCGGCGGGCAGGTGATGCCGCCCACACTGCGGTTAATACTCATAATATGAAACAAAATGGGTTTTCAACAGCATCTTTTCCCCAGATATCTATTGCCATGCGATACATGGCTTTTGCATGAATTCGATCATGCCAGATAAAACGCCGAAGAACTTTTCTTGGCGACCACCATTCCCCATAATCTCCTATTGTAGCAGTGGAGTTCAGATAGTCTGGCAGCATTTCCATTCGTCTTATGGCACCCAAACGGTTCTCGCAAATGTCTGCCGCATTATTCATCTGGATGCCCAGTTGCGCCATATAATAACTCGTTACATTATTTGTGTGCAACATCATTTCGTTTGCAGTCAGCGGGACATTTCCGTAAAACGTTTTCCGGCTTTGCCTTGTTGTGAAATCCTTATCTGGAATGGAATCATACAGTGTTTTAAAATCTTTCGCCGATTTTAGAACTAGTTCCTTCAAGGAGATATACTCGTCTTTTGTGAGCGGTATTTTCTCACTGTCAAAAAAGACATCGCTATCAGCATCGGATACATTCAGATCCGTTTTCCACTCCTGAACAATAACAACCGAAAAGTCGGACTTAATTACCGTATTGTTCCGCCTTGCATCATAGGAGAGGATTTCCATGGGAATCTTGCTAAGGGCTTCTTCCTTTGTTTTTCCTCGCGCGAATGCTCCAGGATAGTTTGCCACATAGAGCAAATATCCATTATCATTATACTCGACCACTATTTTCACTTCATTTTTCATTGTTCTATTCGCCTCACAAATACAAATAGCCTTTGCATAAACATAATATCACACAGAACGAAACCAGTCGAATGCGATGAATGCATTCGACTGGTTTCGATAAAACATCTAGTGGGGGTAGCGAGAGTTGAACTCGCGTCCAAATACGTTAAATACAGCGCTACTACAGGTTTAGTCGGCTGTTGTACCTTGCGCTCGGCCGGGAGTCGACGCCCCGCTCTGCACGATTTCCCGTTTGGTACTCTCTGGCAAGGAACGGGAACGACCCTCGCCTTCGAGACCCCTATAGACGCGCCCCTGACGGACCCAGGGATGGACGGTCCGGAGAGACGCTAGCCGCGCTTAGGCAGCTAGAGCGTAATTGTTATTGGCTTGTTTTTTTGTGACAGATGTTTAAAGAGGCCAACTGTCGTCCTCTACCTGCAACCCTGCACCACACGTATCTGTCGAACCCCAGCACCCCCACGTGAAACGGATCCTATATTTTCCTTATAGCACAAAATGTCAATTGTTCCTGAACAGGAAGATGGGGCAGCAATGCGCATCAACTCAGATCTTTGAATGTGTTCCAAAAACTTCCTTGTTGAGCTTCAAGGTCAGTCCGTCATAACGATGACCGCGTATCTCCCTGAAGTCGACTTCTCTGTCAACTTCTTCAAATCAGCATATATTCTCCTTCTATATATGCACCATCCTCCGCAAACAATACTGAATTTGCATTTGAAACATTTTTTTCATGTTGTCATACTCTAAGAAGCTTAAGGGTCTGTTGTAATATTTAGTAGTGCCATAATCACTTATATCTGCCAGGTAAAAACGTGGCAGCTACGCGACCGTTTCTGATGAGTTCACGACCTGATGGGTCACCTCCATTCTTACGTGAGTTGATACGGAACTGCACATCACATGGAAACGCCCCAGTTGGATCCGGGGCGTTTCGACACAGAACAACGTGAACTACTTCAATGCTTTACGAGCCTCAGCGCCTTTCGCCGGCTTGGTGGAGATCGATTTCAGATAGGTGTCCATCCACCGACGGATACTGTTCAGGCGATCGATGCGCCGGTCCGTGCGTCCGGTGCGCGACAACCCGTGCGGTTCCTCCGGGAAGACCACGAACTCACTGGGCACACGATTCACCTTGAGTGCCGTGAAGACCTGCTGGCCCTGCTCCAGCGGGCACCGGAAGTCCATTTCGCTGTGAAGAACCATGGTGGGCGTGATGGCCGAACCCAGGTACTTCACCGGAGACCTGTCCCAGAGCACGTCGATGCTCTTCTGCGGTGACTTGCCGCCACAAGGAAACTGGAAGATCCAGTTGAGATCGCTGGTGCCCCACATACTGATAAGGTTGCTGACACTGCGCTGTGTTGCCGCGGCTGCAAAGCGGTGCGTGTGGCCGATAATCCAGTTGGTCATGTAACCTCCGTAGCTGCCACCGGTAACGCCCATGCGCTTGTGGTCAATGTACGGCTTCTTCTCCACAAGATCAGTCCAGTCCATGAGATCATCAAAGTCGACGGTACCCCATCGGCCCCAGATGGCCTTCTCATGCTCCTCGCCATACCCGGTTCCGCCCCGCGGATTGCTGAAGTACACGACATAGCCGGAGGCGGCCAAATAGTAGAATTCGTGCATGAACAGATTGCCATACTGGTCCTGCGGGCCACCGTGGATTTCGAGAATCGATGGATACTCTTTCCTGGGGTCGAACCCCGGAGGCGTCATGATCCATCCCTGGAGGTCGTGTCCATCTCGTGCCTTGAACCAGACTTCTTCAACCTTGCCAAGGTCGATCCGGCTGAGGAGTGCCTGGTTGAGATGCGTCACCTGCCGGACGTCGCCCGTGTCCATGTCGCGCACCCAGACCTGCCCGGGGTCAGTCATCGTGCCAAGGAAATACGCCATCGTTCTCTGCCCATCGTCGACGGTGAATGTGCCGACGCAACCGGGAGCGTCGATGACCGTGTAAAGTGTTCCCTCGTTGACGACGATAGCCATCAACTTGGTGCTCCCATGCTCGGAAATCTGGAAATACAGCACCTTGCCATCAGCGGACCACACAGGGGGCATCTGGAGTCCTCCCCCTACGTCATTCAAGGTCGAACATGTGAGTGAGATGTCATACGGTCGAGTCACGCTACGTGCGATTCCCTTCCCGTCGGCGGGAACAACCCACAGCTCGACGTTCTGCCACCATTCGTTCCAACCCCTCGGGCCAACATAGCATATCGTGCTTCCGTCGGGCGCAAAGACCGGCGCACCATTCCAACCTGGAGGCGTCTTGATAAGCCTCATATCGCCGCCAGCTGCCGGCATGACATAAATATCAACCAAGTCCGGTTCGAGGTCTGGGTCGTCGCTGCGATTGCTGCAGAAAACGATCGACCTGCCGTCCGGCGACCACGATGCGCCGTACTCGTCGTACACACTGCCCGAGGTGAGCTGCTTCATTCGGCCTTTGGCAACATCGACGATCCATAGGTGCATACGTTCATGGCCGAGCCACCCCTGGCCGTCTCCGCGGTAGAACAAGCGTGTGTAGTGACGCGATACGACGCCCAACTTCTTCTTCTGCTCGTCCGCCTCGCGGTCGATGACTTCCTGGTCCTTCTGTGTGAACTCCAGCAGGAGGCTCCTGCCATCAGGCGACCATGTCAGGCTGGAGATCTCGCCCTTGAGGTCCGTAAGGCGACGTGCCTCACCGCCGTCGGCATTGATGACATAAACCTGCGCGCTCTCGCCTTCCTTGCGCGATGACAGGAATGCCAGAGTCCGTCCATCGGGCGACCACCTTGGCGATGCATCTGTCTGGTCTCCCTGCGTGAACTGGCGTTCGCCGGAACCATCTGTGGGTGCCATCCACAGATTCGCGTACTTCTTCTGTGTCTTCTTGTCCACCCGCTGAACGCCATAGACGACGCGCCTTCCATCCGGCGACACGCGAACGTCCGTGATAAGCTGCAGTGCATAGAGATCCTGCGCGGTGATTGAGCGCAGCGTTTGCTTTGGTCGTGTCATGATTTCCTCCATCGTTTCCATGTCAGTACCGGGGGGGGTGCATGCGCACCCATTTCAACCCCGTGGTTCAGTGTCTATTGTAGGCAAAACCAGACGCAGGTATAGCGGAAACCGAAAAAAGCCCCAGCACGCAGCACCGGGGCCTTCTGGACACGAATGAGAGCTGAGCTAGAACTCCTGCCGCTGCAGCATGCGGTACGAGATCCACAGCATGCAGGCGCTCAGAACCACGCCGACGACAATAGGCACGAGCTGCGGTACGGGGCGTTGGATGAGAATCGGACTCCCGAACAACTCCAGCGGGTTGAGCCAGCGGAGAGGCTTGAACTGACCCGCGACCGAAAGAACGATAATGATGGCCCCGGAGAAGAGCATCGCTTTCATACGGTCCGGCACGAGCACCGAGAGCAGTGTCGCAAGGGACGCAAAGGTGAGCAGCGCGATCACGCTGTGCAGCGTCGCGATCAACACGAATCCCGGCTGAGGTACCTTGCCGACAACGACGGCGCCGAGCACTGCTCCTGCCGTGGAGACCAGCACTGCCAGCACAAGCGCTCCTGCCAGGACGATGACCTTGGAAGCCAGGACCATGCCCCGGCTGACAGGCCGCGAGAACAGGAAGATGGCGGTGTGCAGTTCCCGCTCACCGGCGACCGCGCCACTCAGCAGTACGACTGCCAAGATGGCGCCTACCTGTTGCAGGTTCTTGCTGAACCACTGGGAATACAGGTATGCATTCACATTGCTGAAGTCCGGCAGCAGCTTCTTGATCAGATCCACATACTCCGGCAGAATCTGGCCCATGCCGGGAATGCCCCCCTCCAGGAAACGATACGCGATGGAGACAGCCACTCCTATCACCGACAGCAGCACGCATCCTATGATCATTTTCATGCGGTTTTCCCGCAACTCTTTCCACATCAATGCTTTCACGTCATGCCTCCACAAACCGCAGGAAGATCTCGTCGAACGGCAACGATTGCACGTTGAGCACAGTGCCTCCGGCATCAGCAAACGCTGTGCGGGCTTGTTCCTGGTCGGCGAGCGCCTCGATGTCCCAGGCATCCTGACCGAGAGCCCGCTCACGTTGGATGACAATGTTCTTGACGTCGCGCGGGCTGTGCCCCGCCCCAAACCGGACCGTGTAAACCCGATACCGTTCCTTGATGGATTCTACCGAGTCCTGAAGGACCGTGCGGCCGAAGCGCATGAACGCCACCGTATCACAGATCTTTTCGACTTCGCTCAGAATATGCGATGAAAAGAAGACCGTCAGATTGCGCCGGGCTGTCTCGTCTGCCAGAACGCCCAGGAAATGTGACCGAACCATGGGGTCCAGACCCTCGGTGGGCTCGTCGAGGATGAGCAATTCCGGCTCTGTCGAGAGGGCGATATAGAGACCAAGCAGCTTGCGCATGCCCTTGGAATATGTAGCAATCTTGCGTGCAAGCGGTAGTTCGAACACGGTCTGCAGCCTCCGCACGTTCTCGTCCACGGAGCAACCGTACAGGCGCGCGTTGAACTCCAGGATCTCGAGGCCGGTCATGTTCGGATAGAGCGAGAAGTCCTCGGGCACGAACCCGATGCGACGGCGCAGGACCATTCCATCTCCTGACGGGATGGAGCCAAGAACCGTGAGTGACCCAGCTGTCGGTTCCATCAGGCCGAGCATCAGCTTGATACTGGTCGTCTTGCCCGCGCCGTTTGGCCCCATCAGGCCGAAGATGCTGCCCGCTGGGACGCTCAAACACATATCCTGCAAGGCCCGGACCTGTCCATAAGACTTGCTGACGCCAATCATTTCTATCGCATTCATGAACTTCCTCCCTGGTCATCCTCTTTCGCAGAAATCTCCTTGCGCTTCTCCAACCGCTCAATGAGGTCATCGATCGTGAGGCCGGCGTTGCGGGCCTCAACGACCAGCATCTCCACCATGTGTTCAAGGCGTTCTGTCTCCACGCCGATCCTGCCTTCCCGCACAAACGTCCCCTTGCCGCTGACGGTCTCGACCATACCCTCGCGCTCCAGGTCCCTGTATGCCTTCGCGACCGTGTTCGGGTTGATGGCCAGCCTGACGGCAAGTTCGCGCACCGTGGGCAGCTGGTCGCCCGGGTGCAGAGTACCGAGAGCTACACCATTCCGGACCAGTTGAATAATCTGAAGGTACACTGGCACACCGTCATATGGGTTCACGTAGAATTCCATCATCACCCCTTATTGTACTATTACGATAGTACAATATGTTCAGTTGTCAAGAGTCGGCTGAGAGCGGCTGTTGTTGGACTGATGGAATGTGGAATGACGGATTAAAGTTCGGTCATTTCGCCACAGAAGTTGATTACATCAGGGTTTGCAGAAATGGCGATACATTGGCTCAGTCAACGTTCGCACCTTGCCCCGTCACGCAGGTTAGTCAAAACATCGCTACCGCGTCATACTTATAGTGGAGGGTATAATCTCCGCTGCGATGCCGCAACGATACGGCGCGCTGATGGCGCTGGTGACCAGGTTCCATTCCAACGCCCTTGTTGAAAGGAAGCACGCGTTGGAGGCATACAACATGAAGACGACGAAATCACGATCCTGTTCCATAACGGCCACATTCCTGAGCATCCTGTTGATTGTCACTTTGATGGCAGGATGCAGACCATCGACTCCGGAGAATCCGCCCATCGACACAACCGGTTCGGCGGCGGCTGAACAGGTAGTCAGAGAATACTTCAAGTATTGGAATGAAAAGAATGTCACCGAATTGGAGAAACTCATGACTCCGAACAGGAAAGGCATAACGTGGGACTTTGATAATCTGGAGTATATAAAGCTGATAAGCATCGCCGAGAAGAAATCGAGTGACAAGAACAGGAAAGTCTTTGAGGTGGCTTTTGATGTGAAATTCAAACTCGGCGTTGGCGGAGGAAATATGAAGGACGGGAAGACTACGTGGGACTACCTGTTGAAACAGGACAGCGCCAACTCGCCTTGGCTCATCTATGACTGGGGACTACCACTGATCTAGGATGATGGCGTTCACCGACTGATTCTTCTGGCGTTTCAGTCTTGCTGCTCTCCTGATCTTGATCGAGCACGTTAGCAGAGGGCCCGAAAACGAAAAGTGCTGGTGTTTGGAGCCACTATATAGCCATGCTGGTTTCCAGCCTCTAAACACCAGTACTGTTTTGTCTCAGTCCAGCTGGTTCTGGAGGATTTCTGGATGCTGGTCCCCTTGGGAATCCTGTACGTCGTGCTGCCGCAGAGAGCATAGCGAGCGATGAAAGACAGGGCAAAGCTGCTGTGGAAGAGGGTCTTCGCTGGCAGGAGCTGTCGTGCTTTCGGGACGAGTCGCCCATACCTGACACCTAGTCTCCTGTGTTTTGGCGCTTTCTGAGTTCCGCATCTCTGTTGCTCTCCTACCAAGAAATTGGACCCTCTCTTCAGGAATTGAACCCCCTGTTTTGGAAATTGATCCCCGATTTTGGGAATTGAACCGAATTGCCGATGATGCCAGTTGGTGACCAGTGTTCCTGCCATTCTGACATCGCAGCCCTCTCTGATCGCTTTCGAGCACCAGGCGCGAAACTACAAGACGGAAAGTGCTGCTATTCCCGACCCCTACGCAACCATGTGGGTTTCCTGGCACGAAATACCAATACTCTAATGCTTCAATCCAACTGAGACATCAAGGTACTACCATTTCGTACCCACGAACCTGCATCATTCCGTAGGGGGTCACAAATGCCGACACTTTACATTTGGAGGTCCTTGCCTGCACGCTTGAGTATCGCTGCGCGAGCTCAGGGGCCCATGTATGCCAGGATCAGTACCCCGAGGACGTGCCGCACCCAGGGCTGAGACAGGCTCTCCTACGGTCTGCTCAGCGTGAAGACAGTGACCTCGGGGGGACAGAAGAACCGAACGGGCAGGACACTCATGCCAAGTCCCTGACTGACGTAGAGAGGAACGCCGCCGACCTGGTACAGACCACGCACGAAGGGAGCCCCCTCCAGGGCCGCCGTCAGGCGGTCTCCCCACAGAGGGAGTCTTACTTGGCCCCCATGTGTATGACCGGTCAGGACCAGCGAGGCATGCCCTGAAGCCACGATGCTGGCCACGTCGTCTGGACAGTGTTCCAGCACGATCGCCTGCTCACCGGTTGCGAGACCGGAGAACCCCGCCTCGACATCCATGTGGTGGCTGTATGAATCATCCAGACCTACGATGGCAACTGGGCTCCCGCCTGACCGACGGCTGATGCGTGTCAACTCGTTCTCCAGAACGATGAAGCCCGCTCGCCGCAGCTGTTCCAGGAACTGCTCCATGACCTCGCCATCACCGAAGCGCCAATGTTCATGATTCCCCGGGACGTAGACGACCGGAACGCCCGCCGCCTCACATAGCTGCTTCGCCCACGCAAGGACCACAGGAATGCTGGAACGCCTGTCCGCGACGTCTCCAGTAACGACAACGAGGTCAGGTCGTTCGGTACGGACAGTATCGATGGCGCGCCACGCGGCCGGCGACGGGTAGCCCAGATGGGGGTCGCTCAGGTGGATGACCGTTCCTCCGTTCCACTCTTCGGGCAGCCCGGCAACCCTCGCCTCGATCCGACGTATGAGAAGAATGCGTGGCTCGACGACTGCAGCCTCCAGGAACAGGGCGGCAACCAAAGCCAGAGTCCAGAGCAGCCGCCTGTGCCTGCGAGCGGTCACCGAGCGGGCAATTTGTCCAGCCTGCATGACGTGAGCGTGATGAACGTCAGTTCGGGCCGGCACAGAAACCGTATGGGAAGATGGCTCATGCCCATTCCAGCGTTGACATAGAAGAACGTATCGCCCAGCTTGAACAACCCGCGGGCGAAACGTGTACCGTATCGCGAAGGAACACGCAAGGCACCGAAGAATGGGAGACGGACCTGCCCTCCATGGGTGTGGCCGGCAAGGACCAGCCGTGCGGCAGGACGCTGTGCCAGCTCCTCGAACGCCTCGGGAGCATGCGTCAGCACCAGCGCGAATGCGGTGTCGGGGACTCCCTTGAAGCTGGCATCCAGGTCGGCGTGCCCAAAGTACGGGTCGTCAGTACCGACCAGCCAGATGCTATCGCTATGTCGACGCAGGACGACATTCTGATTTGCGAGGACTCGAACGCCCGTCTCGGCCTGGAGGCGCTTGTGCCACGCCTCAATGCTCTGTCTTGTCGGAAAGGCTCGATGGTCCCAGTTCCCGGGTACGACCACCACCGACACTCCAGCGGCAGCCCGCAGCTGGCTCAGGAATGCGAGGCATGCCGATGCGTGCTCTGGGCGATCGACCACGTCGCCCGTGATGACGACAAGATCAGGACGCTCCCTGCAAATGACGTCGATCGCCGTGCGGTAAGCCTGCGAAATGCAGTGGAGGTGCAGGTCCGACAACTGCGCGATCTTCAGGCCGTCGAAGCCTGCTGGCAAGCGCGGAGACGCAATCGCAAACCGAGTGACATCCAGCTGAAACGGCTCCCGCAGGAAGCCTTCAGCCGCTGCGGCGCCCGCGAGCGCACCGCAGAGGATGCCTGCTGCCCTTCTTGTCGCTGCTGTGTTCACGTGTTTTCTCTCTCCCGTGGTCGTGATTGATACACAATACTCTGAGTATAGCGGTACAACAACGAAGGGGCAACCGTACAGAGCGAAAACCATGATGGCGGCGCATTGGCGCCGCCATCATGGGAAAGGAAGGAGGATGACAATGTCGCCTCCTGTGTCGTCCGTCGGACTCTACAGCACGCCGAGCTTCTTCGCCTCCAGCGACAGGCTCTCTCTGAACTTCGGATGCGCTATCGCGATCAGCGCGAGCGCACGCTCACGCACGCTTTTCCCCTTCAGGTGTGCCACACCATACTCTGTGACGACATAGTCAGTATCCTGACGGGGGACCGAGACGAAACTGCCCGGACTCAGCATCGGCACGATGGTCGAAATCTCATCATCCTTCACAGATGAGCGCAGCGCGATGATGCCTTTCCCTCCACGCGACAGTGTGGCGCCCCGATGCATGTCGAGCTGCCCACCAGTGCCTGTATAGTGTCGGTACCCAATGGACTCGCTGCACACCTGTCCTGTCAGGTCCACCTGCAGCGACGTGTTGATGCTCACCATGCGGTCATTCTGGGCGACGACGTATGGGTCGTTCACGTAGGAGCCTCTGAGGAGTTCGACGCCGACGTTCTCGTCGATGAATTCGTAGAGGCGCTGACCGCCCATGGCGAAGGTGCCGACGATCTTCCCCTTGTGAAGCGTCTTCTGGGTATTGTCGATGACTCCCGTCTCGACCAGGTCGACGATGCCGTCAGTAATCATCTCAGTGTGAATCCCCAAGTGCTTCTTCCCGGACAGAAACTTCATGATGGCGTTGGGGATGCCCCCGATGCCGATCTGCAGCGTCGCTCCATCATCAATGAGCTGTGCGATGTTCTCGCCGATGTGCTGCTCGATATCCGTTGCCTGGATGACGGGGACAGTCAGGAGCGGAATGTTGTTCTGTACCAGCAGGTCGACGTCGTCAACGTGCACCTGTGTGTCTCCAAATGTCCTGGGCAGGTTCTCGTTGATTTCCAGCACCACAAGGTCAGCGTGTTCGATCATGTCCTTTTCGTAGACGAGACACAGAGACAAGGACATGAACCCGTGGCTGTCAGGCGGCGTTGCCGTCCCGACAAACACGTTGATCGGCTCCGCCTGGATCTTCTCTCGTCCAGCATTGTGCAGGTTGTTGGGGACGAACGAGATGAGTCCCTTCTTGTAGAGCTCACGTTCAGCGCTGCCGAAATACCAGCTCTCCATTCTGAATGGAGCATCGGCATCGGCTCCAACGTCGGCCAGGAATGGGTATTCCCTCAGGAGAAGGCAGGATACGACCTTCACGTTGCGTACACGGTCCCGGATACCGTGCAGCGACGACAGGAACCCCTGTGGCTGGGCCGCCGCCATTCCCACGACAACCGTGTCATTTGACTTTATCTTGCCAAGCACCTCGTCCATCGAGACCAGCTTGCCCATCCAGGATTCCTGCTGCATCGTTCCCTCCCTTGAGATCAATTTGCCCCGTCTCTCAGTCGACATACCACCCGTCGGCCACGTTCATGTTCCCAGGACGATGCCCCCGTCCACAGCCAGCGTTGCGCCGTGAACGAACGCAGCCTGGTCGGACGCAAGCCACACGTATGCATCTGCGACATCCTCAGGAGCCCCGATGCGTCCTACGGGCGTGTGGGCGACCATTCCTTCCAGGACCTTCTCCGGCATCGCAGCGACCATATCCGTCATTATGAACCCAGGGGCAACCGCGTTCACGCGTATCCCGTACTTGCCCAGCTCACGCGCCCACGTCTTCGTCATTGCAATCAAGCCGGCCTTGGTCGCCGCGTAGTTGGTCTGGCCGAAGTTGCCGTAGGCTGCAACCACCGAGCTGGCGCTCAGGATGACGCCATGCCCCTGCTTGATCATGTGAGGAGCAATGGCCCTCGTCGCGACGAACACGCCTCTCAGGTTGACGCCAATGACGGCGTCGAAGTTGGCGTCCGACATCGTCCCAGTGACGACACCTTCCTTGTACTTGACCAGCTGACCGTCGCGCGTGATGCCAGCGTTGTTGACGAGTACATCAATATGACCCCATGTTTCGATTACCTCGGCAACTGCTTTCTCCACAGCCTCTGTATCGGCAACGTTCACCGCCTGGAACATCACAGGAGTGTCCAACTGCTTCAGGTCGACCAGCGTCGCCGCCCCTGCCTCGGCATTCATATCCCAGATGCTGACGCGCGCTCCTTCCTCGGCGAACCTCCTGGCCGTCGCCCGGCCGATGCCGGCAGCTCCGCCCGTGACGATGACAACCTTGTCCTGCAGTCCGTATCCCTGTGTCATGGCTTCCTCCCTCTCTACTTGACGCGTTTCAGTACTGATGCGAAGTTGCTGACGTTCGAGCCGCCGACGTTCATGACGACCCCTACCTCCGGATTCTTCGCGCCGAGGCCAAGCGGACGGCCCTCAAGCTGGCGCGCGACGTAGACGTGCATCGACACGCCGGTGGCCCCTACGGGGTGTCCTTTGCCAATGAGACCTCCACTGAGGTTGATCGGACAGCTGCCGTCCGGCTGGACGACACCGCCTCGCTCGATCAATCGGCCGCCGTCGCCTTCTGCACACAGGCCCATTGCCTCGTAACTCAGCAGCTCGTTGATCGTGAAGCAGTCGTGGACCTCTGCGACGTCGACGTCCGACGCGGTGATGCCGGCCTTGCCATAGGCTGACTCGACAGCCATCCTGCCGGCAACGTTGTGCCACAACTCACGCTTGCTCGACTGCATGTGGTCGGTGACAAGCGTCTGTGAGGTGATCTCGATCACGCGGTCCTTGAGGGCCTTGACGTCATCAATCGGTCCGAGCACCATGGCAGCCGCTCCATCGCTGACCAGAGAGCAGTCCGTGAGTTTGAGAGGAGCTGCGACGAGGGGATTCTTCTCCGATACGTGCAGAGCAAACTCCAGACTGCTCGGCTTCGTGTACATGTGGGCAAGCTCGTTGTGCGTCGCATTGTCGCGGTTCTTGGCATGCACCATGGCCTGCCACAGGTCCATCTGCTCGTCGCTGTACCCGTAGTGCTCGCGGTATGCCTTCGACCACATGCCGAACAGGCCCGGGAACGTCATCCCCTTGCTCCCCTCTTCTGGCCAGTACGATGCCATGGCAAGCGCATGAGTAACACCGTCCCGGTCAAGCGTCGTCATCTTTTCCACCCCGATGACCAGTACGAAACGGGCCTCCCCCGCGCCGATGGCCAGACGCGCTGCACGCACAGCGGCAGAGCCGGAAGCACATGCTGCCTCCTCTTTGACACATGGCTTGTAGAGAAGAGCCGGGTCAATCTCCACACCCCATGCGGCGACATGCTCCTGATTGTTGAACGCTCCTGCGCTGAAGTTCCCGATCCAGATGCCGTCAATCTCTTTCGCAGCGATGCCTGCGTCCGCGATCGCTCCGCGTCCAGCCTCAACGATGAGATCGTAGATGCTGGCGTTTTCCAGCTTGCCAAACCTGCCACTATAGCTTCCGAGAATCCCGACACTCATGGTGTCCCCCTTTTTTTGCTCAGGATAGAATTTCGACCGGCGCCAGCGCCGTTACAATCTCAGGCGAGTCTGTATACGCGTAACCAACTCCGACAGACCCTTGGGCAAGAACATGACCGAACCGATGATGCTGAGACCAAAAATGACGGTCGACAGGAACTCCATCCTGCCACCGATGACGACCGGCAGCATGACCCAGAACAGAGCGCCCAGGATAGGCCCGATGATCGTACCCAGGCCACCGATGATGCTCATGGACAACAACTCGATCGAGAATGTAAGCCCGAAGTTCATGGGATGGAGGTACGAGATCGTGAAAGCGTACAGCGCCCCCGAGAGACCGGCAATGCAGGCGGCAAAGATGAAGGTGACAAGCTTGTAGGCTGCAACGTTCACACCCATTGCCGAAGCTGTCATCTCGGAGTCGCGCACAGCACGGACTGCCCGTCCACTACGACTGTTCAGGAAGTTGCGGACAACCAGGAACACGACGACAAGGATGGCGACGAAGAAATAGTACTTGGACGTCTCGCTGGTAAGCTCCCAGCCTCCGAGCCGAAGAGTCGGTATGTTGATGAGACCGTAATCTCCCCCGGTAATGGCAAGCCTCTTGATGACGTCAGCAATGGAACTTCCCAGCGCCATCGTCGCTACGGCCAGGTAGAACCCGGACAGGCGCAACGATGGGAACCCGATGACAAGTCCGAACAGTCCGGCACCGGCCACACCGGCGACAACAGCCAGGAACATGTTCACGTGGTATGTCATGACCAGCACTGCAGCCGTGTAGCCACCGATGGCCATGAATGCGGCGTGCCCCAGCGAGACGAGACCGCCAAACCCCATGAGCAGATTGAGCCCCTGCGTCGCGATGGCATACAGCATGGCGATGTTCAGGTAGCCGATAATCGACGACCTCGTTCTGAACACAAGCGGGAGGACAAGGACAAGCACCACGATGGCTCCGTTGACCGCCAGACGCCTTGTACTGGAAGGAGTCATCAGAACCTCCTCTGCTGGCGCTTGCCAAACAGTCCCTGTGGCATGACGAGCAGGACGATGACGATGACGATGAGCATGAAGCTGTCCTTGATGGCTGGGAACTGATATGCCACAAGGTTCTCCACGATGCCGATGATGAGTCCGCCGACAGCAGCGCCGAACACTGAGCCCATGCCCCCCAGGACGATTGCCGTGAAGGCTTTCACCTGGATAAGACCCATGAACGACGGCTCCAGTGAGAACCTGGGAACGATCAGCAGTGCTGCCAGACCCGCCATCGCGCTTCCAATAGCCCATACCAGCATGTAGATCGATGGGGTGGGGATCCCGAGGACACGCGCCGCGTATTCGTCCTGTGAGATACTACGGGCTGCGGCGCCTTGCTTGGTCCGGTAGAGGAACAGGTACAGGATGCCGAATGTAACGATCGCGGCCAGCAGGACCACAATGTCCTGCCTTCCCAGGATAATCGGGCCCAGCTTGATGGGATCGCCCGACACGAGTGGCGGGAAGAGGCGGGGTTCAGTCTTGAACAGGAACGCTGCCAGGCCCTGGAACAGCAGTGACAGACCAAGCGTCAGCATGATGAGCGACAGGTGGGAACGTGAACGTACCGACCGCATCATGAAGCGCTCGACAAGCAAGCCGACGAAAGCCCCCGCAGCAATGGCAAGGATGAGAACGAGCGAATACGGTACTTTGGCTGTCGTTATCATGAAGAACGCCAGGTACGTGATGAACATTCCTGTGTCGCCCTGGGCGAAGTTCATGACGTTCGTCGTCTGCAAAATGAGGACGATGCCCATCCCGACCAGCGCGTATATTGCCCCGGTCGTCAGCCCCCGCACGGTCAGGTTCAAGAAGATGTCGATGCTCATCGGGTCCCTCCAAGGTAGAGCTGTTTCACCATTTCGTTCCCCTTGAGCTCACGCGCCGTCCCCTCAAGAGCCACCTGTCCTGTCACGAGAACATATGCCCGGTCAGCCAATTCCAGGGACCGCTTGGCGTTCTGCTCGACCAGCAGGATGGAGACGCCGGATTCACGCAGGCGGGCCAGTGTATCGAACACCGTGCCGATGATTTTTGGCGCAAGTCCCAGGGACGGTTCGTCCAACAGCATCAGGCGTGGATTCGGCATAAGACCCCGGGCCAACGCCAGCATCTGCTGTTCACCACCTGACAGCGTGCCGCCGGCCTGCTTGCGGCGTTCGGCAAGGATATCGAACATTGCATACATGGCATCGAGTCTGCCCTTCTGCTGGCTGCGCGGCATGCTATAGGCCGCCAGCAGCAGATTCTCCTCGACGGTCAGGTCGGGGAAGATGTGCCGCCCCTCGGGAACGTGGGAGATGCCGCACTTGACGACCTCCGCGGGCGACAGTCCATTGAGTGCCTTGTCGCCGAACATCACGGAACCCTTGCGTACCCGGATGAGCCCAGTGATAGTCCTCAGAAGCGTGGTCTTGCCCGCCCCGTTGGCGCCAAGCACGGCGACAATCTCTCCCTTGTCGAGACTGATGGTGACATGATTCAGGACGTCGATAGGCCCATACCCTGAGACGACCTGGTCAACTCGCAGCATGGGTTTCCTCCCCGAGGTACGCCTCGATGACACGCTTGTCTGCCGAGACCTCGGCCGGCGTTCCTCCCGCGATCTTCTCGCCGAAGTCCATGACCGTGACCGAGTCTGAGATGTCCATGACCAGTTCCATGTCATGCTCGACGAGAAGCACGGTCGTCCCGGCATCTCGCATTTTGCGAATGACCGCCTTGAGTGCGCCTTTCTCCGACGTCGGTATGCCGGCGGCCGGCTCGTCGAGCAGCACAAGACGTGGGTGGCTTATGAACGCGCGTGCCAGTTCCACGGACTTGAGCGTGCCGTAGGGCAGGACGACTGCGTATGCAGGAGCAAGAGCAGTCAGCCCGAAGAAGTCGAGCGTTTCTGCCAGCTGCTGTCCTGGTTCCCGGGCAAGTCCCAGCAGTTCGCTTGTGAACCTGCTTCGAGACTTGCTGTGGAATCCTACCAGAATGTTCTCACGCACGGTCATGCTTGGGAAGATGCTGAGGTTCTGGAACGTACGTGTCACCCCGATCTCCGCAAGGCGATGGCGTGGCAAGCCACGCAACTCCCTTCCAGCGAACTGGATGCCTCCTGAATATGGCACGAGTTGAAAGATGGCGTTGAACACCGTCGTCTTGCCCGCTCCATTGGGACCGATGAGCGCATGAATCTCGCCGTCCTTCACTGTCAGATTGAGTGACTTGACGGCGACGACGCCTCCAAAGCGCACGGTCAGGTTGTCGATTGTCAGCATGATGTCCTCACTTTGTGCCCGGGGGCTTCGGCCCCCGGGCAGGATGCCGCCACTGTGGGTGGCCTACTACAATCGTACTAAGGCTTCAGGACGCTGATCCAGTCGCTGACCTTGACAAGCGCCATCTTCTGGACTTGCATGAAGAACATGGAGTACTTGCCGGAACGCTCGTTCGGACCATAGCTGATGTCCTTGGCGAGGTATCCAGACCAGCCGTTGAACGTCTCCAGGGCCCACACCAGTGAATCGCGCGTGGGATAAGGACCGGACCTGCGTATGGCCTCGGTGAAGACCTCAGCCGCCACCCAACCGGCGACGGCATACGAGAACGTCAGCGGGTCATCCTTGGGGTAGTACTTGCGCCAGACTGAGAAGAACTTCGCGACGCCGGGGTCCGTGAGGTTGGAGAAGTCCACCCAGCCGGTCACGTAGACACCATCAGCTGCAGCACCCGCGGTCGCGATGATGCCGGAGTGAGGATAGGGCAGGAATATCTTCTGCGTGAGACCGAGCGACTTGGCGGTCTTGACGACGTTGCCGCCGGTAGCAACACCGGTCGCATAGAGGATGAGTGCATCCGCATTGCTGGCTTGCACCTTGAGCAAATACGAGGTGAAGTCGGTCTCGGTAGCAGGGAACGGTGATTCGACAACGATCTTGCCACCGTACTTGGCGACACCCTGCTTGATGCCGGTCAACCCTTCGTTGCCTGCATCATCGTTACTGTACAGCACGGCAATGTTCTTGAGACCCAGCGTGCTGGCAACATATTTCGCGAAGATCTGACCCTCGTTGATATAGTTGGGCTGGACCGCAAATACATAGTTCTTGGCTGGAATCGCTATCTTGGAGACGCCGGATGCCTGGTAGACGAACGGCACCTTCTGATCGTTCAGGTAGTCCATGACGGCAAGACAGCCAGGAGTACCAAGGCCGCCGACCACGGCAAACACCTTGTCCTCCGTGACGAACTTCTTGACGATGGTCACGGTCTTGGCGGGGTTAAACCCGTCATCTTCGACCTTCAGGTTGATCTTGCGACCATAGACCCCACCCGCTTCATTGACCATGTTGAAATATGACTGCATGCCGTGCGAGAACGGGATCCCGACCACCGCGTATGGACCGGTCTGAACTGAGAACGAGCCGATGAGGATCTGGTTCCCTGTGATTCCGGGAACCACGCCCGTCGTTTTGGATTTGATGGAGATGCTCTTCGTCTGGGAATCGTAATAGACGGACAACCCAAAGGCCTCGCTGATGAGACGCAAAGGCACCATGGTGCGGCCCGCCTTGATGTAGGGAGCTGCTTCGAGCAACTTGGTTTCAGACCCAACGATGGCTTCCTTCGAACCGATCGTCAGGATGACTTCGACCTCGCCAAGTTTGATCGTTACCGTGCGCGAAGCTGGATTCCAGTCCACCGTGGCGCCGTAGGTCTCCGTGATGAGACGAACAGGGACGAACGTACGCCCACTGATGATCTCGGGGGCAACTTCTGCATTAAGAGGAAGCCCGTTGAGGGCATATTGCTTGAACCCAACCTGCAGCACCATGAAGAAATCCTTGGTTTCGGCGCTGGCCGGCCGCACGCCCGCAAACAACCCGACGACGAGGGCAATCGCAAGTGCTAGTGACAGTACCTTCTTCATTGTCATTCCTCCTGTTCTATAAGAATGAGACGCCACACATTCAGCCGTTCTGTCCACCGGATACGGCCACGTTATGGGCCGTGTTCTCTCGCCTGCGTCTGCCAGTCGCTTTCACCCCCTTGTCATGATTGTTGTCAGCTTTCGAAGCGGCCCTCCGGGCCGCTCCTTCAAGTCCGTGCAGAACAAGTCGTACAGAACTTGTGAGCGCAGCAGGTGACACCTCAGCGTCGAGATGGTCACTCCACAGAACCCACCGCAAACCCAACCAGTGACCCACGCCCATAAGAGCAAGCGCGGTGATCTCAGGATTGCCAGGCCGAATCTCGCCCGCCACCATAGCTCGCTCCAGCACAACCGTGTAGGGGTCGGACAGTCGCGTGTAGTACCACCTGCCGAGGTCCTTGTCGACAAACTCCGCCTCTCGGACGACACGGTAGGAATTTCTATGCTCCCGAATGTAGTTGCAGAAGGACTCGAGTGCCACCACCTCGATGATGCGCCTGTCAGCGAGGCCTCGCACCGCCTGAGCCGTATGGCGCCGAAGGCCCTCGTTGACCTCGACGACCAACCGTGACAGCAGCTCCAGCTTGGAGTCGAAGTACAGGTAGGTCGTCCCAGGCGCAACCCCTGCCGCCCGGGCAATGCTGTAGATATCGGCATTCCAGTAGCCCTGCTCACCAAAGATGTGCTCTGCAGCCGTCAACAGGTTTTTCTGGGTGCGCTCGCCTTTCGACAGGCGCACTTCGGGTTCCTGTAGAGGAGCAGCTTCGGGAAGTGGCACGAGACCTTCCGGGGCATCGCCGCGCATGTCTATGCCGTGTAGTGCGAAGTCGACCAACTGCGTGCAGAACCCGTCGACCGTGAAGAGGCTTTCCCACAGAGTCTTCTTGACCGCCACCAGATACACCGATCCGAGAAGGTAGTAGCCTATGTCGTCGAGATCGAACTCCGCAGGCACCAGTCCACGTAGCTGGTCACCCACGATCGCTACAACCCGGGAGTAGAAATCACGGACAAAGACGTACCCGTTGAACTCGGTCTCCGTGAAGACCCTGTACAGGTGCGTGTCGCGCCCCACTACTTCCAGAATCGTCGAATAGAACGCTCGAAGCTTCCCTTCCAGGCCCTCTGCTCGTTCCATGCCACTGGACAGTGCCCCGGTGAAATCCTCCGAGAACGTCTCGAGGACTGCGAACAGGGCTCCCTCCTTGGACTTGAAGTGTCGGTAGAAAGCTGAGTTCGAGATGCCGACGTCGCGAGCAATCATCGCCACAGATGTCTGCGAGTAGCCGTGCGTGAAAAACAGCTTCAACGCCGAGCCGACGATCCGCTCGGACGTCGAGAGTGTCGTCGAGACCAAGGGTTCTCGCGACTTCACCGCTGCAGTCTGCCTACGATGCTCAACCATCACAGCTATAGCTCCTTCTCAAGGGTTGCGGCGAACTGCTCCGGTTCGACGAGCATCGGAAGGTGCACCTGCCCCTCAAGGACGACCAGTTTTCCATGAGCAGCTGCGACCGTCGGCCGAATCCAGTCGATGGGAACAACACCGTCTCGATCACCATGGAGGAACGTGATCGGCATGGAAAGGGTACCGAGCTGCGTAGACATTCGTACGCCTGCCAGTGAATCCGCCATTTCCGTGTAACCCTGAGGAACACAGCGAACAGCGTCAGCGATGATCTCCCCCAGAATGTCCTCTGCAAGGCCGAACGGCTCATTGTTCTTGCGTGTCATGGCCTCGATGAGTGGGGGATTCTGCGTCAGCATCAGAAACGAAGTCCGCATCTGATCCGTCATGGGGTAGCCATCCGCGGGTCCGCAGCCAATCAGCACCATCTTGGAGAACTGAGCTCCCTTGAGCGCCGCCATCAGACCGACGATCGCCCCCATCGAATGGCCGATATAGACGGCAGGCTCCAGATGCCAGTACTTCTGCCAGGCAATGAGCGCGTCGGCGCAGTGTTCCACTGTCGTGGGTGAAACATTGTCCGACTTGCCGAATCCTGGAAAATCAACAAACACGTTCTTCCGGTCGAGGGGTAGATAGGGCATCATCAGACGCCAGGAGTTGGTGGAGGCCAGGTTCCCGTGTCCGAAGATGACCGTCTTGCTGCCGTCTCCCAATCGCTCGGAGTAGATTCGTCTTCCCTCAAACAGTGCGTAGGCCATTTCGAACCTCCCCTACAGCCAGCGCATGGCGTAGCACGCCATGGCGTAGCCACCGCCCGAAGCTGTCATGACCACGATGTCGCCACTATGGATGAGGTCCTGCTCGAGCGCGTCGTGCAAGGCCATGGGGACACAGGCTGAGCCCGTGTAGCCGAACTTCTCCATGACCGTATGCGTCTTGGTCATCGGCAGGCCCAGCGTATTCATGACCCCTTCGATCGTGTTCCTGCGGACCTGCGTGAACAGCAGCATGTCAGCGTCCTGCGGTGTCAGGCCGGCCTGCGCCAGTGTCTCCCGCACCAGGCGGGGCCAATGGACCGAGTTGACATCCGGGAACCTCTTGTTCTGGTTGTACTGCACCTTGTGTTCCTGGTTCGCTACTGACTCGGCTGTCGGCAGTCTGGCTGACCCCAGGTAGACGCCCAGGTAGTCCCAGTAATACCCGTCAGCGTAAAGCATCGACCCGAGATACCCGCCAGTCTCGGACTCATCTTCGACGAGCACGGCAGCGCCAGCTCCGTCGGAAAACGTCGGGGCGGTGACCTTGTCTTGCCAGTTGAGAAACCGCGTCATGGCATAGGTACCGATGACAAGTGCCTTGTGGAAATGCTGGTCCGCCATGATGTACTTGGTGGCCGTGTTGAGCGCAGTGACCCAGCCCGCGCACGCGCAGTTCGTGTCGAAGATACCTGCGTTCTTGGCCAACAGTCGGTGCTGAACAATGGACGCTGTGCATGGCGAGATGTAGTCGGGCGTATCGGTGCTGACAATGATGAGGTCCAGTTCCGAAGGCTTGACTCCGGCATTCTTCAGCGCCTGCATCCCTGCATAGACGGCGAGGTCAGATGCTTCCTCATCGTCTGCCATGATCTTCTTGACCCTGATGCCGCCCGTCTGAATCTGTTGCGTCAGATCCAGGTTCAACATTGCACCGACCTCCCCGGTCGGCATCGAACGTGTCGGCGTATAGATGCCCGTACCGGCGATGCGTACTGTCCTCATGTAACCGCTCCCTGACCCGATCGACTACAGACGGAGCGCGACCGCGCCCATCGCCTGTCCTGCGCCCGATGCCACCAGCACGACCAAGTCACCGGGCTTCACCTTGCCCTGCTTGCGGGCATCATACAATGCCATTGGGATGCACGCCGAGCCGGTGTAGCCGTATCTGTCCATGATCCAGTGTGACCTTGACTCTGGGATGCTCAGAATCTCCAGCACTTTCTTGATGACCGAAAGGTTGATCTGAGTGAACAGGATCAGATCGATGGCGCCCAGAGGCTCGCCGACCTTCTCCATAAGGCTCTTCACCAGTCCAGGCCATGCGACCAGGTTGGGATTCTCATCGTACTTCTTGAGGATGCGCAGCTTGTGCAGACCCTTGGCAAGCGTCTCGTCGTTGATGGGATACTTGGTCCCCCCGCCGAACACGCCCAGATAGTCATGATACGTGCCGTCGGCGATAAACTTCGACGCGATGAGACTCTCGCCTGTGTTCTCGATGACGACAGCTGCGGCACCGTCGGCGAAGAGAGAGGCCGTGTACTTGTCATCCTTGTCCACATACTTGGTCATGCCATATTCGCCAATCAGCAGAGCGTACTTGAAATCCGGGTGAGACCTGAACCATGAGTCCACAGTCACGAGGGCAGTAACAAACGAAGCACAGGAAGCAGACAGGTCGAAGACCATCGCGTTGATAGCCCCAAGCTTGCCCTGGACGACAAGCGACGTCGGCGGTGAGATGTACTCGTGGGTGTCGGAAGCGACGACGACCATCGAAAGGTCCTTTGCCGTAATCCCGGCTTCTGCCATCGCCTCCTGGGCAGCAGGAAGACAGAGGTCAACCACGGATTCGTCGTCAGCCAGCCAATGACGCTCCTTCTGACCAACTATTCCTTCGAGGAAACCACTCAAGTCCTCGTTGAAGTACTCGCTGAAGTACTCATTCGTCAGAACCCTGTCCGGAACCTTGACTCCCATTCCCGCAATGTGTGACATTCCCGCCTCCATCACTAGAAAATGCCAAACCCAAAACCTGAATCACCTCTCACTAGATGCAGTATTCATGAACCCGATTCTTTGTCAATACCCCCGTGCCACCGATCGCAAACGCCCTCCAAATGCGATTCCATACGGCATCGCAGTCTATGCAACCAGACGTGCGCCGCTCCGCAGGATCAGTTCCAACCTGACCACTCCGACAACGAAAAAAGACGCCAGGAAGCCCGGCGCCTTGTGTCACGTGTTGTGGTTGAACGGTCAGACTTCTTCCAGCAAGCCTTGGAAGGTGTCGTGGTGCCCTTCCTCGTCCCCCAGGATCTCGGTGAAAATGTGTGCTGTCGTGAGGTCTCCTTCCTTGGTGGCCAGGGCAATGACCTCTTTGTACATCTTGATCGTCTTCTCCTCGGCCTTCGTGTCTGCGGTCAGCATCTCCTTGAGTGATGATCCAACAGTAATGGGGTCAGGCTTCGTCGTCGGCGTCCCTCCGAGGTAGAAGAGCCGTTCGGCAATTGCCTCGGCGTGTTTCATCTCCTCGATGCCGATCTTCTGGAACTCATCCTTGACCGCGAAGTGCTTCATGCCCTTCCACTGCACGTGCTGCCACATATACTGGACCGCAACCTGCAGTTCGCCGGCAATCGCGTCGTTCAGCATACCGAGCAACTTCTTGGATGCCATCGTTACTCCTTTCGGCAGCTCGCCGGATGCGTTCCAGGCGCCCCGGTTCCGCCCGCCAGTAGACCACCTCCTAGCCGGCAGTCCACTCCTGAACCCGAATGCGACCAGTAGTTCCGCCTGCTTCATGTGCTGTCAGGCTATACCATACAAGGCGCGAGCATGTCAAGTCGAAAGGACATGCAAAAAGGGCAAAGCGTTGCCGCTCTGCCCTGAACCGTACAATGTAGCGAATTGCTAGTCGATAGACAGGATAACGCCGTCCTGGATGAGGACCGAGGTGGAGCTGATCTTCTGGAACAGATTGTCCCCCATCTTGACTTCAACAGTCCCTTCAAGGGCGCCCTGAACGTAGACAGAGCCAAGCTCTAGTTTGGATACCTCGGCCTTCTTGGCCTCGAGATCCATAGCCATTTGCTCCTGCTTTGCCTTCTCCTCCTGCAACTGCGCCTTGACGAGATCGTCGTACTGACCGCCCACGCCGCCATGAAGGATAACCTGCGAGAGTGAGGACTTCAGTCTCTCAAGGTTCTGTTTCGCCCCAGTATGCGCTGCATCCAGCTCCTTGAGATAGCTGTCCTTGAACTGCTGGGTCACGACCGTCTTGATGAGAACGTTCTGTTTCATCCAAACGCTGGTAGCCATCGATTCTACTGCTCCTCTTCCAAGCCACCCTCGGCCTGTTCGTCGTTCATGCTGTCGATTTGGACTGTGGCGCTCTTGCCGGACTTGGCAGAAGCCGCTCTGACGATGGTGCGGATTGCCTGGGCAGTACGACCCATTTTTCCGATGACTTTGCCGGTGTCCTTCTGGCCGACCTTGATCTCGTAGGTCATGGTCTGCTCTCCGGCGATCTCCGTGATAACCACTTCTTCGGGGCTATCCACCAGAGCCTTGACGATCGTCTCGACCAACTGCTTCATCGGGAATCTCCTGATGCACGCAGAGCCGGCTTACTTCGCGGCCTTGCTAGCAACGAATCTTTGCCAGATACCGTTGTGCTTGAGGAGGTTGCGCACGGAATCAGTTGGCTGGGCGCCAAGTCCGAGCCAATAAGCGACACGCTCTTCGCTGACCTCGATCTTCGGCTCCTTGGGTTTGGGGTCATAGTAGCCGAGTGTCTCGATGACCGCGCCGTTAGTCGGTTTCTTACGGTCCAGCACGACAAAACGATAGTGCGCCTGATGCTTAGTTCCAGTCCTTGCGAGCTTGATGCTTACCATGTTTCCTCCTGTTGCGTACCTGCGAGTATTAGAATCCGGGCAAGCCAAAGCCCCCGGCGTGCCTGTTGCTAGCCATCTTCGCCATGCGGCTGAACAACTCGAACTGCTTGAGCATTCTGTTGATGTCACTGACATCCACGCCTGCGCCGCGAGCGACACGACGCTTACGGGACGCGTTCAGGATAGCAGGACTGCGTCTTTCGCTGTCGGTCATGGAGTCAATGATGGCCGTGAATCTCTTTGAAACGCCCTCGTCGGCAACAGCCCCCTTCGGAACCATGTTGGCGGGAAGACTCTCAAGCATCTTATTTATACCACCAACTTGAGCTATTTCAAGCAGCTGATCGCGGAGGTCGTAAAGGTCGAACTTCCCCGTTTGGACTCTCTTGGCGACGCCTGCTGCCTTTGCCCTGGACTCGGCGTCATCGTACCGCTTGAGCAGTCCCTCGATATCGCCGTAGCCGACGATGCGCGCCGCATGCCTCTCCGGTATGAAGTAATCGAGGTCCTGCAGATGCTCTCCGACGCCGATATACCTGATTGGCTTGCCAATGGCCTCTTTGAAGGACAAGACCGCGCCACCCTGTGCGGGTGAATCGAACTTCGTGAAGATCGCCCCAGTAAGTGGGGCAACCTTGTCGAAGCTCTGCGAAAGTGGAATGGCCTTCGATCCGATCATCGAATCGAGCACGATCAGGGTCTCGTCAGGACGGTACAGCGCAGTAACCGTCTGCAGTTCATCCATGAGCTCCGTGTCGAAGTCGTGGCGTCCCTGCGTGTCCAGCAGTTGAACATCCAGGGACTTCTCCCGGGCAAACCGATCAGCACCGCGGATGAGATCCGCCAGACTCTCGGCATGTTCGCCGTAGAACTCGACCCCCGCGTCAGCCGCCAGCTTCTGTAGTTGCTGGTAGGCTGCCGGCCGGCCGTAGTCTCCGGGAATGAGAAGGGGGTAGTGACCTTCCTTCTTGAGGAGAAGTGCCAGCTTGCCCAGCGTCGTCGTCTTGCCAGACCCCTGGAGACCCACAAGCATGACCCGATATGGGATATGTGTGATGGCGATGCCTTTGCCGCCCTGTCCTCCAAGCGCCTGCGTCAGCTGTTCGTAGAGAACCTTGACCACCTGGTCACCGGGCGTGATACTCTTGAGGACCTTCTCGTCCAGGCATGCCTCACGCGTCTGAGTGATGAACGACTTGACAACTCGATAGTCGACGTCGGCGCCGAGCAGACCCAGCTTGACCTCGACTAGCGCAGCATCAATGTCTCCCTGTGACAGCAGACCCTTGCGGCGCAGCCCATCGAAGACCCCGCCAAGCGCTTTCTTTACAGATTCGAACACTCGGGATGCCTACAGCTCGTGGCTGTTACGGTTGATCAGCTTCTCGAACAGGGTCTTCAACTCCCCAAGGGTCTGTTCACCTTCTGTGTTGTGTGACTGTGCGCAGCACTGATCGAGTTTGGCCATGATCTTCCGGAACATCACAACGTTCTTCTTGTAGTTTGAAATAAGCTCCAACTTGCTCTCGCAGCGCCTCATGCGTCCAAGTGAGCGACGGATGTGGTCATGGACGGCCTGCCGTGAGATCCGCAATTTGCGGGCGACCTCGGCGCCGGAGCAGCTCGGCTGGATGTACAGCTCCAGAACGCCGAGCTCCTTCTTGGTGAGCAGCCCCGAGTAGAACTCAAGCAACTCGCCGATCTCTTCCTTGCGCTTGATCTTCTTCTCGTGACCAGGAGTGATGGACACCTTTTCCTTCGGCTTGCTCTGCATAGTTCAGCTCCTTATCTGCATGTAGCGGAATAGGTACGTTCTCACTGCTATTGATGCTTACTCTGACAGCAATATCATGTTCACTATATCGTCTTTGTCAAATGGTTTTATGCTCATAAGTGTTTCACCATTGCAGACCAGCTTGATTGGAATGCGCAGTTCACGCGCAATGCTCACGATACTGCCACCTTTCGCGCCAGAGTCGATCTTGGTCAGGATGATGCCCGAGATCGGGATCGCCTGACTGAAGGCGCGGGCTTGCATGAGAGCATTCTCGCCGGTCGTCGCGTCGATGACCAGCAGTGTCTCTGACAATGGCAGGCCCAACTTCGTTTCAATGACGCGCACAACCTTCTGCAGCTCGAACGTAAGGTTCTTCTTGTTCTCAAGCCGACCTGCCGTGTCAATCACCACGACGTCCACGCCGCCCGCTACAGCTTTCTGAAGTCCGTTGAACACGACACTGGACGGGTCCTGTCCCTCTACCGAACGCATCACTGGGACGCCGACGCGATCAGCAAGGATAGCAAGCTGGTCGACCGCCCCGGCGCGAAAGGTATCGGCCGCAATCAGCAGGACCGAGCGGTTCTCCTGCTTGAGCATGTTTGCCAGCTTGGCGATCGAAGAAGTCTTGCCCACGCCGTTGACCCCCGTAACGAGGATGACAGCAGGTGAGCCCGTCGTGTGCAGCGTACTGTCCAGATCAAACACGGAACTCAGCTTGCCACGGATGCGCTCGATGACCTGTTCTGCGGTGGGACGGCCCAGCAGTCCGCCCTTTCGTACTTCCTGCAGGATCGCCATTGTCGTGTCGACGTCGATGCCGGCGTCGATCAGAAGCTCCTCCAGAGCATCGAAATCTGCTGCCTCGCGGCGAGCGCTTCCGGCCTGTTGGCGCACGGTCTGTGGTGCAGCGGACGACATCGACTCCTGTGGCTCGGCTCCGCTGTCAAGCACCTCGACTGGATATTCCTCCTGCACCGGCTTGTCCCCACCAAAGAGCTGCTTGACGCGCCAAAGGAAACTCACTGACCAGACTCCCCTCGATGAGGGTGCTCCGAGACAAAAGCATCAAGGGCCGCACGAGCGGCGTCCTCTTCGGCCTTCTTCTTGGATGACCCGCGGCCTTCGCCGTACAGGACGCTGCCGATATACACCAGTGACGTGAACACGTCCGATCCGTCCTCGCCCCGCGCGACCTCCGTATCATACGACGGCAGCAGGCGGACGCTCCGCTGGGTCTCTTCCTGCAGGGCTGTCTTGTGATCCAGGACCGCTCCGTTGCGCAGCTCGGCGATTGCCTTATGGAACACGATGCTGACAAACTTCTCGGCCGCGTGCATGCCGCTGTCAAAGTATATGGCAGCGACCAGAGCCTCGAAGCCGTCCGCGAGAATCGCCGGCTTGCGCTCGTCGCGCAGCTTGTCTTCGCCCTTGCCCAGCAACAGATACCTGTCGAGCCCCAGTTCCAGCGCGCGCTCATAGATGCCCTGCTCTTTGACCAGTGCGGCGCGCATCTTGGACAGGTCGCCCTCCCGGACGTCCGGAAACTCGAGGAACAACAGCTTGGCAACAATGAAGTTCACGACACCGTCGCCAACGAACTCGAGCTTCTCGTTCGACGTATAGCTATGGTGCTCGCTGGCAAATGAACTGTGCGTGAGAGCGACGACCAGATACCGCAGATTCTTGAATGATACCGGCAGCGTCTTGTTGAATTCCTCGGTCCGCTCCATCACGAGGGCGCCGGTGAAGTCGTCCTTCGGAACGACGATCCGATGAATAGCGGTCCTGCGAGTCGGACGTATGCTGTCTGTCATTTCCAGAGTGCCTCCAGCTTCGTCACAAGGCCTTCGTCGCTGACATTTCTGGCGACACGGATGGCGTGATAGATGGCCGTCGCGTCGGACCTGCCATGACAGACGATGCTGATACCCTTGACTCCCAGCAGCGGGACCCCGCCGTACTGGCTGTAGTCGAGTTTCTCCTTGACGAGTCGCAGATTGCTGTGAGCCAGCGCGCCACCGACTTTACCCTTGATAGAGCTGCCGAGCGCCGTCTTCATCATGCCAAACAGCGTCTCTGCCGTACTCTCCATGGTCTTGATAAAGATGTTGCCGGTGAATCCATCGCTGACGACGACATCTGCGGCATGTCGAAAAGCTTCTTTCGGTTCGACGTTGCCAATGAACCCAGGAGTCTTTGCGGCCAGAAGCTTGTGCGCCTCGATCATCTGGCGGGACCCCTTCTCGGCTTCCTCGCCAATGTTGAGGAGGCCAACCGTCGGCGTCTCCTTGCCCGTAGCGAGGCGACAGTAGACCTGGCCCATGCGCGCAAACTGCAGGATGTTCTCTGGAACACAGTCAGCCACTGCTCCAACATCGATGAAGTAGAACGGCTCGCCCGTCGCGGACGGTACGGCAGTAGTCAGCCCCGGGCGAAGGACGCCGCGAATGCGGCCGAGGACAAAGAGGGAGATTGCCATCTGTGCGCCGGTACTGCCGGCGGAGACGATCGCGTCGCACTTCTTCTCGGCAACGAGCTGGATGGCCCGATACAGCGACGAGTCCTTGCGCGTCCTCAGTACTTCGGATGGGTGGTCGTGAAACGTGATGACCTGGGTCGTCGGGACCACTTCGTACGAAAAGAGCCGACCCTGACGATACTGGGACAGCTCACTATTGATGGCGACCTCGTCGCCCACGAAGACAACCGTGACACCAAACGCACGGGCAGCTTCTACGGCACCCTTGATAATCTCATGGGGGGCATAATCGCCCCCCATGGCATCGACTGCAACCTTCATACGCTAAGCAGCAGGCTTTTCCTTCTTCTCTTCCTGCTTGACCACGAGCTTGCCATCGTAATAGCCGCAATACCGGCAGATATGATGTGTACGGATAAGCTTGTTGCAGTGGCCGCAGTGGACAAGAGGGCTATGGTTATTCCTGAAGCGCATCTTGACTTTGCTGTATCTATTGCCCTTCCTGCTGTGGGTTATTTTCTTCTTTGGATTTGCCATTCAACTTCCTCCTGATCGAGAGTCACTGAATTACAATATTAACGACTTTTCCCTTGATTGCAACGACACGCTTGACAATGTGTCCGGCCGTGTACTTGACAACGTAATCCTGAGCGAGCGCCAGACTTCCCAGTTCCTCGTCGGTCGAGTCAGAAGGGACCAGCATCGAGCCCCTCACCTTGCCATTAACCTGCACGGCAACCTCAACTTCCCTCTCGACAAGCTTGCTCTCGTCCCAGGCAGGCCAGAGCTGTTTGTGAATGCTCTCTTCGCAACCGTACTCCTGCCATAGTTCCTCTGTCATGTGAGGAGCGAAAGGAGCCAGGACAACAAGCAGCTGCCGCATCGCGGTTTGCCACTCAGCTGTCGCCAGCACCGTCTCGTCGTTCCTCACGGTCTCGGACAGGAAGTTGAAGTACTCCATGAACGCGGCCACTGCGGTGTTGAATTTGAACTTCTCGATGTCCTCGGTGATCTTTCTGATCAACTTGTTGATCTGCAGATCGAGCTTCGGGACCACAACGTCCGTCAGGTTCCCCCGTGATACTTCGGTAGTACGCTGAGCGAGCTCCCACAGACGCTTCATGAAGCGGTGCGCGCCTGAGATACCTTCCTTGGACCAGGCGACCTCCTGCTCAAACGGCGCCATGAACAGTTCATACAAGCGCAAGGTGTCGGCACCGTACTGCTCGACAACCTCGTCGGGAGTGATGACGTTGTGCTTGCTCTTGCTCATCTTCTGCCCGTCGTAGGAAAGCAGCATTCCCTGGTTCATCAGGCGAGCAAAGGGCTCTGTGAAACCCACGAGACCTTCGTCGTACATGACCTTGGTCCAGAACCGGGCGTACAGCAGATGCATGACGGCATGTTCTGCGCCACCCACGTACAGGTCGACAGGAAGCCAGTAGTCGATCGTTGCCCTGTCGAAGGGCGCCATGTCGTTGTGAGGGCTAGTGTACCGCAGCTCGTACCACGAGGAACAGGCGAAGCCGTCCATGGTATCCGTCTCGCGCCGGGCTGGTCCCCCGCACACAGGACATGTCGTTTCGACCCATTCCTTGATGCCGGCCAGAGGCGACTCGCCCGTGCCGCTTGGTTCATATCCCTGGATATCCGGCAACAGGACTGGCAGCTGACTCTCAGGAACGGGGACCGTCCCACATGTTGGACAGTGGATCATGGGTATTGGAGCACCCCAGTAGCGCTGGCGGCTGATGAGCCAGTCACGCATATGGTAGTTGGTCTGCTCTTTCGCAGACCCTGTTGCTTCACCGTCTGCCACCATTGCGGCGAAGGCAGCCTCCGTCGTCAGACCGTCGAAGCGGCCTGAATGCACCAGCGTGCCGTGCTCGGAATATGCATCATTCCAGACCGTCGCTTCATATGTGATGTCTGGCCATTCGATGACCTGACGGATCTGGATACCATATCTGGTGGCAAACGCAAAGTCACGGCTGTCATGAGCAGGAACAGCCATGATGGCGCCCGTGCCATAGCCCATGAAAACATAGTCGGCAATCCAGACCGGGACCTTCTCGCCGGAGAACGGGCTGACCGCGTAGGCCCCCGTGAAGACACCCGTCCTTTCCTCATCCGTCGACATGCGGTCGATCTCCGTCTTGGTCTTGCTGGCCGCGATATATGCATCGACCTCGGCATGCTGTCCGCTCGCAACGATCTCATGGATCAGGGGATGCTCAGGAGCCAGCACGAGGAACGTTGCCCCCATGATCGTGTCCAGACGGGTCGTGAAGACCGGTACCGGATGCTTCGAACCGTCGCCGGCCGACACGATGTCGAAGACGACCTCGGCGCCAACTGACTTGCCGATCCAGTTGCGCTGCATGATCTTGATGCGCTCGGGCCAGTCCACGGTATCAAGGTCGTCGGCCAGACGATCGGCGTAGTCGGTGATCCTGAAGAACCACTGTTTCAGCTTCTTCTTCTCCACAGGAGTCCCGCAGCGCCAGCACTTGCCATCCTTCGCCTGCTCGTTGGCCAGGACCGTCTTGCAGCTGGGGCACCACCACTGCTCCGACTCCTTCTCATAGGCAAGGCCCCGTTTGTACAGAAGCAGGAAGAACCACTGGGTCCATCGATAGTATTCGGGATCGGATGAGTTGATCTCTCGCTCCCAGTCGTACGAGGTCCCGATGAGTTTGAGCTGCCGCTTGAAGTTGGTCGTGTTCTTAAGGGTGATCTCTCGTGGATTCTTCTTCAGCCTGATAGCCTCGTTCTCAGCGGGGAGTCCGAATGCGTCCCAGCCCATGGGGTGCAGCACATTGAAGCCCTTCATGCGGTAGAAGCGGCTGATGACGTCGGTGGGGATATAGTTGCGGCAATGGCCGACATGCAGGCCGTCTCCTGATGGATACGGGAAGTAATCCAGACAGAAGAGCTTTGGCTTGACCGAGTTCTCTTCCGTCCGATAGGCCTTCTCGGCCTCCCAGAGGTCTTGCCACTTCGGTTCGATGCTATGAAAATCGTATTCTCTCATCGGTCACTCCAATTGTGAATGCCTAAGGTGCCTGACCCCAACGGTGTTCACATTTCAAGGATCAGGGCTGCAGCCTCTCCATGTCGCGTGGGAACAGGGCGGCCTCGCGCAGGTTCGTCAGACCTGTCAGCTGCATGATAAACCGCTCCAGCCCGATGGCAAATCCACCGTGCGGCGGCATGCCGAAGCGGAATGTCTGCAGGTAGGCGGCCACAGCATCCTGGGTCATGCCACGAGATTCCAGAGCCCTGGCATAGTCGTCAAACTTGTTGAGACGCTGCCCACCCGTGACGAGCTCGGTCCCCCGGAACAGAAGGTCGAATGAGTTGGAGTACTTGGGGTCGTCCCGGTTCGGCGCCGTGTAGAAGGGGCGCTTCACCATCGGGTACCCGGTAACGAACAGGAAATCGGACTGGAACGTCTCCTTTGCCCACTCGCCCAGCCACTTCTCGTGCTGAGGGGCAAGATCCGGCTCTCCGCGGCAATCCTCGCCCTGATGTTCGAAGATCCACTGCTGTGCGTCCGGGAAGTAGACGTGCGGAAAGGTCTCGGGCGCCAGCGGCATTGCGACCTTGAGAAGCTCCAGCTCCCCGGTGCAGTGCGTCGTGAGATAGGAGAGGATCCCCCTGATGACTTCGGTGAGAAGGGCCATGACCGTCGTATGGTCCTTAATGAACCCCATCTCGGCGTCCATGCTGACGTACTCGTTGAGGTGACGGATGGTCTGATGGGGCTCGGCCCTGAAGACAGGGGCCACCTCGTACACGCGTTCGAAGACACCGACCATCATCTGCTTGTAGAACTGGGGGCTCTGTGCCAGATAGGCCTGCTTCCCGAAGTACTCGATCGCGAAAACGTTGGCGCCTGACTCAGAAGCTGAGCCGATGATCTTGGGTGTCGCCACTTCGGTGAAACCCTTGCCGTCAAGGACCTCCCGGAATCCGTGGGCGACTGCGGCGCTCAGTTTAAAGATGGCCTGTTTGGAAGGCGCCCTGAGACCGACCATGGCATTGTCGAGGAACGTATCCAGATGCGCATTGATGACCGGCTTGTTGATCGGAAACGGCAACGCCTCGGTGACAGGAGACAGCACGGTGAAGGAAGGGTCGTGCACTTCGTATCCACCGGCGGCCTGTGGCTCTGCAACCACGGTGCCCTCGACCTGGATGACGCTCTCGACAAGCAGTCCGTCGATGGAAGCCACCGCCTCGGGAGCCTCGACGACGATCTGACAGATGCCAGAGCGATCGCGCAGGTGGACAAAGACCATGCCACTTCCCAGCCTGCGAATGCGGTGCATCCACCCCGCCATCATGATGCGTTCACCTGCATGAGAGGACAGTTCGTTGCTTAGCACACGTTCCATGTCAACCTCCACATATGACAATGGCCGCTCTCAGGGCAACCGCCCAGGACCGGCCCTCGACAACCTTCATAAGGTTACTTCCTGACGGTCTTCCTGTCAACAGGAACGTGCTGATGAATCGACATAGACAGGTCACAGTGCCCCGGATGCCCCCTGACCTGAACATCGTGAACGAGAGCAAACGGACGACCAGTGCCACGTTCCGGTCTGAAGACGCGCAACCCCTGGCGGGCCACTTGACCCCTTCTGTGCCACGACTATCCTGAGAGCAGGATCGTGCGCATTCCTTACTTTTCGCGCGTGTGGCAAGCAAACTGCCATTCGACGAAGTCAGGGAGAGTTCAGGAGCTGCGAATGCAGAGAACATGCACAAGACAGTCGCCGGCAGTGCAGCGTGTCGCTGGCATAGCCAAACGTAGCCCGGAAACAAGCAAGAGGGGGGACCATGACTCACAGGGAAATCTGTTCAGACAAAGCTGCCACCGTGCAGAAACAGGTGGAAGAAGCCCTGCGGGAGAGTGAGGAATGATATCGACCCATTCTCAACGCCTCTCCCGACGACATCACCATTACGGAAAACGGCGAGCCGGGCAAAGGGGCACAGTTCGAGATTACGGTGCCGACAGGAGCGTGGCGGATGAACCCTGAGACGGATGGCGTATACGGGAGCAAACCATGACGATACTGCCCCCGGTCCTTACGCCAAAGAACAGACGGCTTCCCTTTCTCCTCATTGTCCTCCTGACCCTTGTCATCCTTGTAATCAGCGTTATTTCACTCGTCTCCGGCTGGCTTACCATCTTCCAGAACCTGTTCTATTTCCCCATCATCCTCGCATGCGTGTACTACGTAAGGCGGGGTTTTGTATTCTCGGTGATCCTGGCGTGTAGCTATTTTCTCTTGATGCTCATCTTCTCACGGGATCCGGTTGTTCTCCAGGGCGCTGTCATCCGGATGCTGATCTTTATGCTCGTTGCCTGGGTCATCACCTACTTGTCCATTGTCAGGATACGGGCGGAAGACGCGTTAAGGGAGAGCGAGGAGTTTAACCGGGGGCTGGTGGAGAATATGCCGAACCTGGTGATGGTCTATGATCATGACCGGCAGATACGGTACGTGAACCCGACAACCACCACCTTCCTTGGATATTCAACCGAAGAAATGCTGGGGACTGATATCATAACGTATGTGGTTCCCCACCAGCATACGGAGATTGCAGCAGCCATGCAGGAATGGTTCTCTTCGGGCGGGGGGAAATCCCTGGAGATCGATCTCATCACCAAAGGAGGTCAGCATCTGACGGTCATATCAAGAGGTGCTCCGCTGCACTTCCATAATCAGCTCGCGGTCCTTATCCTGCTCGCCGATATCTCTGATCGCAAACGGGCGGAAGACGCGCTGAAACAGGCGCGCGATGAACTGGAACAGCGTGTGGCGGAGCGGACTGAGGAGTTGCAGCAGGCCAATGAGGACCTACGGGCGGAAATCACCGAGCGCAAGCAGGTCGAAGAGCAACTGCGTGAGACGAGCGACTACCTGAACAACCTGCTCGACTGCGCCAATGCCCCTGTCATCGTCTGGGATTCGGCATACCACATCTCGCTGTTCAACCATGCCTTCGAGCGTCTGACCGGCCGCAGTTCGTCGAGCGTCCTGGGCAAGGAGGTCGACCTGCTGTTCGCGCCCAACAAGCGTGAGGAGTCAATGAGGAACATCCGCCGGGCCAGCTCGGGAGAGCGCTGGGAGACCGTGGAGATCGACATCCAGCACGTGGACGGCACCGTGCGAACGCTGCTATGGAACTCGGCATCGCTATATGCGCCTGACGGAACGACGGTCCTGGCAACAATTGCCCAGGGGCAGGACATCACCGATCGCAAGCATGCGGAGGAAGAGACTCAGCGGGAGCGAGCATTCTTCGACCGACTGGTGGAGACAGCCCCGGAAGGCATTGCGATCACCGATATCCAGGGCAAGGTCATTCAGGTGAATGCCGAGTTCGAGCGCATGTTTGGCTATGAGGTTGATGAAGCCGTTGGACAATGTATCGACGACCTGGTGGTACCTCCCGCGTGCCAGGAAGAAGGCAGGGCGATAACGAGGTCTACCGGCCAGGGCGGAGAAATCCATCTGGAAACGGTGCGGCGCAGGAAGGACGGCACCCTCGTCGATGTGTCCCTCATCGGCGCACCTATTGTGATCGCAGGGAGGGAGGAGGCGACTTATGCTATCTACCGCGACATCACCGAGCGCAAGCAGGCGGAGGCTCAACTCCGGCAGTCCCAGAAGATGGAGGCTATCGGCCAGCTGGCAGGAGGGGTCGCGCACGACTTCAACAACCTGCTGACCGGCATCCTGGGGAACATCGCTATCATCCGGAGCGACCTACCTACAGCAGACCCATTGCTGGAGAACCTGAACGCAGCCGAGGCCGCGGCCCATCAGGCGGCCGATCTCACGAAAGGACTGCTGACCTTCAGCCGCAGTGCCATGGTCCTGCCGGTACCCATGAAGATCACGGCCGCGCTCGAGGCGACCCTGGCCATCCTGAAGCAGTCACTGCCGGCCACCATCGAGGTCGTCCGCGACGACGAGCAGACGGCCTGGAACGTCCTGGTGGACCAGTCACAGATCACACAGATCCTGCTCAACCTCGCGGTGAACGCACGCGATGCCATGAAGGGCAAAGGGACGTTGACGATACGTACGAGGAACGTGACCGTCGACACGGCCTATGTCCACGAACACTCCTATGCGCGCACTGGTGAGTTCGTCCACCTCAGTGTCACGGACACGGGTCCTGGGATATCTTCGGAGGTCATGCAGCATCTCTTTGAACCCTTCTACACGACGAAACCAATAGGATCAGGCACGGGGTTGGGGCTCTCCGTCGTCTACGGTGCTGTCAAGCAGGCCGGCGGGTGGATCACGGCAGTATCCATGGAAGGTGCCGGGAAAACCGCCCCTCAGAAGTACCCCTCGGATTGGAAGAACATCCTCGGGGGCATTGGACAAACATGTTCGGGGAGAAACACCCCTCGGATTGAGAGAACATCCTCGGGGGCAACCTTCGACATCTATCTCCCTCGATGTCTGGAAGAACCCACGCAGTCCGTTGCTCCTGCATCCATTACTGTGAACGCAGGCAGCGGCACTGTCCTGGTCGTCGAGGACGAGCCGGTCGTGCGGACGGTCGCCCAAGCTCTCCTGAGCAGGAGCGGGTATACAGTCCTGACGGCACCGGACGGAGCCTCAGCCCTGAACGTCCTGCGGGAGCACCCTGTGGGCATCGGGCTCATTCTGCTGGACATGACCATGCCGGGCATGACGACGGACGAGATCGTGCACGCCATCCGGGCCCTGGACCCCACGGTCCCCATCCTGCTGAACTCCGGGTACACCTCTAACAGAACCGTCAAGCAGATGCTCGAGGAGGGCAGTGTCCAGGGGTTCCTGGGCAAGCCGTACGACCTGGACCAGCTGCTGGGAAAGGCGCAAGAACTTCTCCGTAGAAGTTGAGCAGGTTGCTGACCTAAACGACAGATTCCAACGATGGATTCCCGCCTGCGCAGGAATGACGTGTAACAGGGTGTAACAGGGGACAGCCGTAGTTGTTGTAACATGCTGCAATAAGGGCAGGGCTGGATTCCCGCCTGCGCGGGTGTAACGGGGGACAGCCGTAGTTGTTGTAACATGCTGCAATAAGGGCAGGGCTGGATTCCCGCCTGCGCAGGAATGACGTGTAACAGGGGACAGCCGTAGTTGTTGTAACATGCTGAGACAATGGCAGGGCTGGATTCCCGCCTGCGCGGGAATGGCGTATAGTTGGCGGGAATGGCGGATTGGTATCCATAGCCCATGTTTCACGCAGACTGTGTTCGCCGTATTGTAGTTGATTGGCCGTCGCTTCATGGTACACTCAAGATTTGGAGACCCGCAGACGTATCTCCAAGTCAAGTGAGGCGCAGATGGCATTGACTGATCAGACAATCAAACTCACGGATGGACGTGTCCTGGGGTATGCTGAATTCGGCGACCCATCAGGGAAGCCGGTGCTCTTCTTCCATGGGTTCCCGGCGTCACGCCTCGAGGGCATCGCCCTGGACGCTCCTTCGCGAGCAGTCGGCGTTCGACTCATCGCTCCCGACAGACCCGGGTTTGGTCTTTCAGACCCCAAACCTCGACGGTTATTCTCGGACTGGCCAGACGACGTCATTCAGCTTGCTTCGCACCTCCGCATCTACGATTTCGCAGTCCTCGGCACCTCCGGAGGAAGTCCCTACGTCGTCGCCTGCGCAGACCGCATCAGTGAGAGACTGACCGGTGCGGGGATCGTCTCAGGCATGTCTCCCCTTCACAACCAGGCTGTTCTCCTGACGATGAACCCTGATCAGCGCCGGATGTTTGTCTCGGTAGCGCGCTTCCCCTGGCTTGCTCGCCGCATGCTCTCTCGAAGCATGCAGGAGGTACAGGCCGACTTCCCTTCACTGCTCAACCGTATGGCAGCGGAACGACCCGACGTGGACAAGGCCGTACTGGAGCGACCCGACATTCAGGATATGCTGCGTACGAATCTGACCGAAGTATTCAGACAGGGTGCAGTCGGCGCCGCACAGGAGCTGGCTCTCTACCATGGCTCCTGGCGCCTCGCGCTGAAGAACGTCACATACCCCGTCCAGATCTGGCAGGGGCGGAAAGATGTCATCACCCCCCCATCCATGGCGGAGGAACTTGCATCTCTCCTTCCTCATACCCTGACACGGTGGTATCCCGACGAGGGTCACTCCTTGCTGTTCGCCCGTTCAGAGGAGATTCTGAGACAACTCGTGTCCTGACGCGCGAGCCTATGAAAGCCACTTCCCGTGAGCCTGTCAGCAGAAACCAGTGACACACCCTAGGCGCATGAAACGAAAGACAATGATCGTTCTGCTCGTCGCCACGAGTGTGTTCCTGGCAGGAGGAGCTGCTGCCTGGCTCGCGTTCTTCGGTTCGTCGGCAGCAGCACCCGTGCTGACAGCCATGGTGTCTGCTCCCGGCAACCAGCTCAGAGACTTCCATTCAATCGACTCTCTCCTTGTCGTCGCTCCCCATCCTGACGACGAGTGCATCGCTACCGCCGGCGCCATCCTCCATGCCGTCAGCGCAGGTGCAAAAGTCCACATCGTGTACCTCACCTATGGGGACAACCATGAGATCGCTTACTGGGCCCTGAAGAAGATCCCCGCGCTGACACCCGGCCAATACAGGGCACTGGGTGAACTGCGTCGTTCAGAGGCGGTCAAGGGAGTTGCATCGTTGGGATTGACTCCCGATTGCCTGACGTTTCTCGGCTACCCCGACTCGGGAACCCTGCGCATCTGGGAGACCACCTGGCAACCCGGCACAAGCAGGTTCCACGTAGCGACCGGCACCCGGTCCGTTCCCTACGCCGATGCTCTGAACCCAGGGTCTCCCTACAATGCTGCCGCAATTACTGCTGACCTGGAGACGGTGATACGTTCGTTCCGTCCGACAGTCGTGCTGTTCCCCTCGCCGCTGGACCTCAACCCGGACCATCAGGCCGCATACCTCTTCGTAACGGCAGCGCTGGGGGACCTCGACCTGCAGCCGTCTCGCTACACCTACCTCGTCCACCAGCGGCATTTCCCAACTCCCCTCCTGTACAACCCTCTTGCTGCACTGACCCCGCCCGCGTTCGTGACATCGTTGCCGCTCCCGCTACGAAGTCTCAGACTGACGACAGGGGAGGTAGCGCTGAAGTATGCCACGACGATGCTCTACCGTACTCAGGTCGATGTCAGCTACCGCTTACTAGCCAGCTTCTCGCGCCGGAACGAGGTCTTCTTTGAGGATCAGCACATGCCACTCTCCTCCGCAGATGCCCCATTCTTCCTCATCCCCACCGACTTCCTGCTGGAACGGTTCGGTCACAACGTTGAGCTGCGCGCCGTGACTGCCAGCAGACCCAGGCCGGGGACACTGCGCCTGATACTCTCATTTCCTGTGGCCCCGACTGAGGACTCTGTCGCGGAAGTCTCCGTGTTTCCGGTCACGGCAGGGGTTCCATTCGCTGGCCAACCCAAACTCATCATCAACCTCCAGCACGGCCAAGAGGCATCAGCCATGGACCTCGTGAGCGGAGCCTCGGTGACACCGTCGGTCGTGACCACCGAGAATGGAACGGACGTGACCATCGACATCAGCATGCCTGGAGCAGCTGCTGCCACCCAGGTCATGCTGCACATCCGCGCCGGATACCGGGGTCTCTCTCTGTACAGCACGCCATGGCAAGTGTTCAGCCTGCCGTCGTCCTGACCCTGTCTGCGACGATCTTGCACAAGGGCCCCTGGTTTGCCCAGAGGCCCTTGTTCTATAGAGTGCTGTTGTTGTTGCAACAGACACACATGATTGGGCCAAGCTGTCAGTGAGAGACAGGCTCCCCTACCGGTGCTCCGTCCGGGACCCTGTCCACAAAGGCAAGCCGTTCCAGCGGAAGGCGAGCAGGACGCTCGGTCTCGTCGTGCAACTGCTTGTCGGAGAGAATGGGGTTGGGAACCGTCGCGTGCTTCCCCACGATGACCAGTGTCAGAAGTCTCATGTTCTCCGGTATTCCCAGCATCGGCTTCACCTCATCTGGACGAAAACCGGCAATCGGGTGCGCGACCAGTCCCAGCTCAGTCGCCCGCAGGATGAGCAGGGCCGTCGCCATACCCGTGTCGAACCAGTTGTACTCGCGCTCCTTGATGACACAGTCCAGTTCGGGCCGACTGAAGACGGCAATGATCATGGAAGCTCGTTCCGTCCACTGGTTTCCCTTGGTCATCGCGGTGCACACGCGGGCGAGTTGCCCAGGATCGCGCACGAACACATATCGCCACGGCTGGTTGTTGAAACATGACGCAGAGAGACTTGCAGCATGGGCCAGGTCCCAAATCAGGTCGTCAGTGACAGCCACCGGATCCAGAGAACGATATGCCCTGCGTGTCTCGATCGCATCTGTAACGTTCATCGGTATCTCGAAGCGGTCACTCTGCGCAGTGGGCCAGGACCTCATCGATGTCGGGCAGCTCGGGGACACCGTAGACCTTCACCCAGGTCACCTTGCCCGTTGCGTCGATAAGCACGTTGGCACGCTCGGAGTACCCCTCGACGTCGCGGAACAGCCCATAAGACCTGGCTATGGCGCCGTGCGGCCAGAAGTCGGACAGCAGCATGGTCTCAGCAATGAGCAGCTGTTTCGCCCATTGGTTCTTCGACGGAACGGAGTCAATGCTCATGCCGAGTGCGACCGTGTTGAGGCGGGAGAAGTCCGCGAGGTGAGCTTCGAGCGATTTCATCTGCTCCGCACAGACTTTCGTCCATGCAAGAGGGTGCCAGGACAGCAGAACCTTCTTTCCCCGGAAGTCAGCCAGGTGAATGGGCCGCTTCCTATTGTCGTTCAGGGTGAAGTCGGGCGCGATATCGCCGACGGCAATTCGCTTGATCTCTTCCATGTGATCCTCCTGTGTCTGCTGTCGGTCACCCACACGACCAGCAGTGTGCCCAGTATGGACAGATGCGACGCATGTGTCAACGCGACAAGTCTGGCGATCCTTTAACCCAGGCCTCTCAGGATCGCCCGTCCAGTTCTGCCTTGAGGCGGTCGAAGAATGCCTGCATGACAGCCAGCCTGTCGATGGCGATGGCACGCGCCTGGGGCGTGAACAGACGGTCTGGGATACGCTTGAACGCGATCTCGAATTCAAGGTTGGGCGTGTGCTCGCCCAGAACCCGGATGCGCCCGGTTGCCGTGCCGCCGACGTGATTGCGGGCAACATATTCGGCGACATTCTCGTCGCTATACATCTCTTCGCCATACCCGGCGGCCAGCATAAATGCTCTGGCGATACCAACTGCGCCGAGAGAATCAATTTTGTCTGCGTCAAACAGGAGTTTGGCCTCGATTGTGGCCGGAATGGCGTCACCCCTGAACCGGTGGGTCGCGATGCACGAACAGACGTGGTGAATCGTCACCTCAGGGTACCTCGCGTCGCGAAGGATCGGCTCAGCCATCGCCGCTCCCATAACGGCATGATCGGTCATGCCCGTATCATCCGTGTCCTCACGCACCCTTGCGATGTCATGGAGGAGAGACGCCAACTCGAGAACCTCGACGTCCACCTTCGTCTCCTCCGACGCAAGCTTCAGACAGAGACGATAGACCCGCCACACGTGAGCCATGCTGTGAGCCGAACAGATCAGCTCGCGCTCTACTGCCTGCTGAACCTTCCTCATCCTCTCATCCATACCGGCACCGACCTCCCTTCTCGATATCTACACCGACTGCGCGGTCGACTAAGCATACCACGCTGTCTCACCTATTATCGCTGTCTGAACTATCGCCGCAAACGGTTGTCCTGCTATACTGCATTCATGAAACGCCCGGAGAACGCATCGCACAACGAAACTACAGCTCCTCCAAAGACCGGAAGGAGCGCAGGCACTGCTCTCTCGGTCGACCTGACCACGATGGAGCGTGTGCAGGCAATGGTTCTGGGCTGGTATGCGGCCCACGCACGCCGTTTTGTGTGGAGAGTCCCCAATCCCGACCCCTATGTCGTTCTCGTTTCCGAGACGATGCTCCAGCAGACCCAGACGACTCGCATTCAGGAGAAACTGCCCCTCTTCCTGCGGCAGTATCCTGACTTCAGCACGCTCGCAGCCACGGACAACGCGACCATTATCCGTGCATGGCAGGGTATGGGCTACAACAATAGAGCTCTCCGGCTGCGAGACTGCGCGCGAGCCGTCATCGAGCGCTTTGGCGGGCTTCTCCCGGACACCGCCGATGACCTGCGGTCGCTCCCGGGTCTCGGCCCGTACACGGCGTCGGCCATCCTCTCATTTGCCTTTCATCGGGATGTCGTCGTCCTGGATGTCAACATCCGGAGGCTGTACAGTCGGCTTTTCCTGCAGCTCACGACCACACGCGAGGTCATGCCTGAACCCCTCCTGCTGCACGTCGCCGGTGAAGTGTATCCCCGCGGGCGCAGTTCGGAATGGCACCAGGCGTGCATGGACATCGCCGCGCAGTACTGTACGGCACGTGCGCCCCGATGCCTGTTCTGCCCCATCACCAAGGCCTGCCGTTCAGCGTTCAGGCTGGCTGAGGCTGTCCCACCCCGCATCTCCGAGCCCTCTCACCGGGGCAAGCCGAACCGCATCTGGCGTGGCCGCATCGTCGAGCTCCTGCGCGGCCTTGCGTCTGACCAGACAATTGGGTTCGCAGAACTGAGGACCCGGCTGTTCCCGACAGAAGAAGATACCGACGGCCCTTGGCTGGAACGCATTGTGGCGGCGCTCGAACGCGATGGACTGGTCGACCGTGACGCGGCAGCCAACGGCATCAGGCTGCGCTCCTGACGTTCCGGCATCGGCCGGCGGACAATCCACCACTGACAGCCAGAGAGGTCATGCCATGTCGGCAAGCCCACAAGTGACTGCCGGGAACCGACCTCCCCAACTAACCCGAAAAGCGGTCAGTCTTTGAGGGTGAGGGTACGCTGGTAAGCTGCCCAGACAGCCTTTGACAGGGCCGTTCTGAACCCACCCTTCTCCAGCTCGTAGAGTGCTTCGGCACTGGTTCCGCCTGGCGACGTAACAGAGTTCTTGAGCTCGGCAGCATGTTTGTGGCTAGACCGAGCGAGCTTGAGTGAACCTTCCATCGTCTGCAACACCAGCTCCAACGCCATGTCGCGCTGGAATCCAAGATGGACTGCGGCGTCCATGAATGCCTCGATGAACAGGAAAACGTATGCGGGCCCGGTGCCACTCACTGCCGTCGCCATGTCCACGTATCGCTCTTCGTCGACTTCGATCTCAAGACCCACTGCGCCAAGTACCGAACGGACCAGCGTCCGGTTGTCCTGCGCTACCTGGGGGCTGGCCATCCAGACACTGACGCCTGCGCCGATCTGGGCAGGGGTGTTAGGCATGCATCGCACGATACGGTCATGACCCGTCCCTTCCCTCAGCCTCTCGATACCGGCTCCAGCAACAATGGACAACAGTACCTGTTCCGGCCGCATGGCCCCCTTGATGTCAGCAAAGACACGCTCAAGATTCTGGGGCTTCACCGCCAGGAGAACAATGTCCCCGAACTGGACTGCCTCATGGTTGGAGAGCGTCGTGTGAACGTGGTGTCGCTCGCGCATGACCTCAAGCGTAGCCCAACTACGAGAACTGACCATCACATCGTCCTCGGACGCAATACCCTTGGCGAGGAGCGATTCGACGAAGGCATTGGCCATGACACCCCCGCCGATAAACGAGATCTTTGTCCTATCACTCATGTGACACCTCCTTGACCGATACCAAAGCATACCGCCTTTCGCTGCATGATGCCATGAGCGCATCGACTCATGGTGTCCGGCAGACCGATCAACGTCTGGAGATCAGCTTCTGCACGTTCTCCACCAGCTGGTGCAGGTCATACGGCTTGCCCAGGAACCCCTGGACGCTGCCCTCCTCGAGCATCCGCCTGACGGCGTCGTTGGAGGTGTACCCGGAGTTCAGCAGGATAGGGACCGTTGGATCCACGGCTCTGATGGCCTGCACAATCTCGTTGGTGGTCATGCCCGGCATGGTCATGTCCAGCAGGATGAGTCTGATGCCCACAGGGTGATCCCGCAGGACGTTCAAAGCCGATGCTCCGTCCGGTGCCGTCAGGACTGCGTACCCGCTCCTGCTCAGGAGAGCCTGGGCGACCGTGCGCACGACGGGCTCGTCCTCAACCACCAGGACTGTTCCCCTGGCTAGGTTCACGGAAGGGGAACCGGGAGAGGGCGACTGTGGGGGCGGTTCCAGGCATCGAGGCAGATAGATGTCGAAGGTTGCCCCCGAGGATGTTCTCTCAATCCGAGGGGTGTTTCTCCCCGAACATGTTTGTCCAATGTGAGGGGCGGTTCTCCCGACACCTTCCGTGGATACTGCTGTAATCCAGCCTCCGGCCTGTTTGACTGCTCCGTAGACGATGGAGAGCCCCAATCCCGTGCCGGACCCCGCCGGCTTGGTCGTATGAAAGGGCTCGAAGAGGTGCTCCAAGATTGTTGGTGGAATCCCCGGGCCAGTATCCCTGATGCTCAGGTGGACGAACTCCCCTGTGCGCGCAAACGGATGGATCTGGACGTATTCTTCTGCCACGACTTCGTTCCTGGCACGTATCATCAGCATCCCTTTGCCCTCCATGGCATCCCGTGCGTTCACTGCCAGGTTGAGCAAGATCTGCATCATCTGCGACTGGTCCAGCAGGACGTTCCAGGCCGTCTGCTCGTAGTCGCGGACGATATCCATGGTTGCCGGCAGCGATTGCTTCAGGATGGCCAGGGTCGCATCGAGCGCGTCCGCGATCTTCATGGGAACCGGCAGGACCATGGCACTGCGGCCAAAGGTCAGCAGTCCTTGCGTGAGGTCCGCCGCCTGACGGGCAGCGGTCTCGGCTGCATTCAGGTTTTCCAGCAACGGGTCGGCTGGGGGCAGACTGCTGCGCATGAGAGCAATGTTGCCTAGGATGCCGGTCAGCAGGTTGTTGAAGTCGTGTGCCACCCCTCCCGCCAGTGTCCCGACGGCCTCCATCTTCTGGGACTGGTGAAGCTGCGCCTGCAAGGCCTCCTTCTCTGCCTCCGCCTGCTTGCGCTCGGTGATGTCCCAGAAGGAGATCTGCACGCCGTTGATTTTTCCGGCACCATCATAAATCGGCGTCTTGTAGCTTTGGATGACCCTCGATTCACCGCCGAGGACGACGCGCTCTTCGATGAATTCCCGAGCTTGCCCGCTGTCCATCACGGCTCGGTCGTCACGCCGATATTTCTCAGCCAACTCCGGCGGGTGCAGGTCAAAATCAGTCAGGCCGATGAGGTCAGCCAGTGATGGGTTCAACGCTTCCAAGAAGCGTTGATTGGCAAAGGTGAAGCGTCCCGCCAAGTCTTTGCGGCAAATGCTCAGGGGCGACACTCTGACGAGCGACTGGTAGAGCGCCTCGCTCTCCCGCAGCGCCTCCTCCGACCGCTTGCGGTCCGTGATATTACGGTAGATGGCATAAACCGCCTCCTGCTTCCCTGCGATGAGAATAGGTGCGACGATGAGGGACACATCAACGGGGGTGCCGTCTTTCCTGCGCCGCACCGTTTCCAGAAGAGTTGTTTCCCCTTCACCGACAGACCTTGTGATCGTTCTGGCTTCTTCCTCGCGCCCGGGAAGTGCCACCATGTCATCGATGCTTCGTCCGACGGCTTCATCAACGCCATAGCCAAACATGCGCACGAACTCCGCGTTTACCCGCATGACCCGGCCTTGGCTATCGGTGATCGCAACGCCTTCCGGGGCTGTCTCCACTAGTCGGTCGAAAAACGCTCGCTCCCGCTGAGTCTCTTCCTCTGCCCGCTTGCGGTCTGTGATGTCGCGACCGATACCTACCAAACCAACAATCCGGCCGTCCTGGTTCCGCAATGGAAGTTTAGAGGTGAGCAACCAACGTTTCTGTTGTTTCTCGTCAAATACATACTCTTCCCTATTGAGCACTGGCTCACCAGTTTGCATCACTAATTGATCGTCAGCAAAGAACTTCTCCGCAAGTTCTTTTGGATAAATACCGAAATCGTCCTTGCCCAAAATATCAGCTTCCGATTTCGCTCCCATGTAGCGTACTTCAGCTGAGTTGGCAAGTGTCTTGCGGCAGGCCAAGTCTTTGGAATAGATCGAATCCGGAATATTATCGATAAGTGTACGAAGCAGTAATCGTTCATTGTGGAGCGTTTCCTCTGCCTGTTTGCGCTCAGTGATGTCGCTGATGAATCCTTCTATGTAGAGCAACTGCCCGGCATCGGAGAAGATGCCTCTCCCTCGCTCCCACACCCAATGATCGGTTTCTCCGCTGGCGACGACAATGGGGTACTCATGTTGGAAAGCCTTTTTCTGCTGAAGACAATCCTGCACATTCAGCCACACCCGCTCCCGGTAGTCTGGGCGAATGATGTCGTCGAAGCTCAACTTCTTGTTGTGCAGGAAGTCTTCGGGTGCATAACCCGTTATGTCCCTGCACCCATCGCTGATGAACGACATGGTCCAGTCGCGGTCGTTGTCACAACGATAGACAAACCCGGGAAGATTGCCGATCATTGTACGGTAGCGTTCCTCGCCATCCCGCAGCACCTTCTCCGCCTGCTTCTGCACTAAGAAATCCTCACCAGAATGGATTTCCTTGTCAGTCACGGTCGCCCCTCTTGTCTGTTTCCGGGCCACGTTTGTCCACGTCAGCTCCTCTCCCGCACTGCCCGCGACTGTCTTGTGCATGTTTGTTGCATTCGCAGCTCCTGAACTCTTCTTGACTTCATCGAATGGCAGTTCTCTTGCCATACACACGAAACGTAGGGAACTCGCACGGTCCTGCTCTCAGGATAGTCGTGGCGCAGAACGGGTCAAGTGCTGCAGTGAGTTGACACGCAGTGATGTGGACAACCAGGCACCTTGCCATTCACGGACTTGCCCCACGGGACCATTGACGCAAGACGCTGCGCTGCTATATCTATTGTAGTAGTTGGATGCTGAACATGTGTTTGCGGCCCGGCGCGTGGTCACCGGGGAACAGGAGGCAAGTGATGGAGCAAGTGCGCAAGATCTTGATCATCCTCTCTACGGCCGAACGCGAGAAAGCGATGGCTGGCCTGATGTATGCCAAGAATACCCATGACAACCACTGGTTTGATGATGTGCGCGTCATTCTGTTTGGCCCTTTCGAACGACTTCTCGTCGAGGACAAGGAGATCCGGGACCTCGGTGCGGAGATTTTCAAGGTTGTTGTTCATCCCGTCGCCTGCAATACGTTCGCAGACGAGCCGGTCGTGAGCGATGCCATCAAGAGCCTGGGGTGCGAGATCGATCAGGTGGGAGGCATCATCTCGGAGTGCATTCGAAACGGCTACGTTCCCCTCGTGTTCTAGACGTTCCGTCTCACCATAGTCGCATGAATCGCAAGCGCCCCGGTCTCCCGGGGCGCTTGCGTTCCAGCTATCTTCTGCGCTACTACTCCTTCTTCCTCTCGCACAACTCAAGAAGGACGCCATGCGTCGCCTTGGGGTGCACGAACGCTATCCGGGCCCCACCTGCACCGTTGCGAGGCGTCTCGTCGATCAACTGAACACCCTTGGCTTTCAGTTCCGCAAGGGCCGCTTCGATGTCGTCGACTCGGATCGCGATGTGATGCAAGCCCTCGCCGCGCTTCTCGATGAACTTGGCGACCGAGCTATCCGCGCTGGTAGGCTCCAGCAGCTCGACCTCCGTGTCACCCACAGGCAAGAACGCCGTTCTCACGTGCTGTTCGGTCACCTCTTCGATGCCGTGCAGCTCGATGCCCAGCGCTGTCTCCCAGAATGACAGCGACTCCTGCAGGCTGGAAACGGCAATGCCGATATGATCGATGTTCTTCAGGTTCATGCGTTCCTCCAGCTTTGCTCGAAGATGATGTCTGCCAATGAATATGGGTCGCTCTGCTTGCTGGCGACCTTCTCCAGCTCGGCCTGAACGGCCGGCTGGTCCAGCTGCTGCTTCATCGTGTCGGCCAGGCGCGCCTTGAGAATCTCGAGCACGTCGAGCTTGGCCATCCGTCTCTTGAGTGCGTCCAGCTTCCCTGAGGCCACGAGATGCATGCGATGCCGTTCTATCGTGTCCACAACGGTGTCGATGCCGGTGTTCAGTTCGGCCGACGCCTTGAGTACGGGCGGATTCCAGCCCGTCATCATGGACAGTTGCAGGACGGACTCGACCTGCGTTGCCGTACGGTCTGCTCCATCGCGGTCCGCCTTGTTGATGATGAACAGGTCACCGATCTCCATCATGCCTGCCTTCATGGCCTGAATGTCGTCACCCATGCCGGGCGCCATGACAACGGCTGTCGTATAGGCGACATCGTGGACGTCGACCTCGGCCTGACCCGCACCAACGGTCTCGACAAAAATCCAGTCGAACCCCGCGGCGTCAAGGATGCGGGCAGCCATCCGAGTGGCACGGTTGAGGCCGCCGAGTGACCCCCGGGTTCCCATGCTGCGGATGTAGACATCGCGCATGAGAGCAACGTCGAACATACGGACCCGGTCCCCCAGGATTGCACCACCCGAAAAGGGACTGCTGGGATCGACCGCCAGAATGCCGACCTTCTGTCCACGACCGGCCAGGACTGCGGCCAGTCGCGAAACCAGCGTACTCTTGCCCGCACCGGGCGAACCGGTCACTCCGACGATATAGGCGCGCCCTGTGCTCGCATAGACGCCACGGATCACCTCCGCGCCGCGCGGGTCGCCATTCTCGACCCACGTGATCGCACGCGCGACCGCTCTCGTGTCGCCGGCCAGGACACCCAGCTTGACGTCCACTTGACTAGGCTTCCCTCTTCACGTGGCTCCGGATGTAGTCGACACAGGTGGCGAGTGGAGTTCCCGGTCCAAAGACCTCACTGATCCCATGCTCTTTGAGGAACGGGATGTCGTCTTCAGGGATGACCCCTCCGCCCATGATCAGCATATCGTCAGATCCCCTTGCCCTCAGCAGGTCAACGACCTTCGGAAACAGCGTGTTGTGCGCTCCCGACAGGCACGACAGGGCGACCACGTCCACATCCTCCTGCAGGGCGACCTCCGCAATCTGCTCAGGTGTACGGCGGATGCCCGTGTAGATGACTTCCATGCCCGCGTCCATAAAGGCCCTTGCCAGGACTTTGGCTCCGCGATCGTGCCCGTCCAGGCCAGGCTTTGCCACGAGGACTCTGATCTTCTGTTCCATGGTCTCCTCCTTAGAACGACGCGTCCGGCCGGTATTCGCCGAACACGGAGCGCAGCACATCGCAGACTTCGCCGAGGGTCCCGTATGCGTCGACCGCGTCGATGATTGCAGGCATCAGGTTTGCATCGCTGCCGGCAGCAGCTTTCACCCGGGCGAGGGCAGCTTCGACCTTGGCGGCATCGCGGCGGCTCTTCATCGCAGCCAGCTCCTTGTGCCTCTTCTCATAGAGGGCGGAGTCGATGCGCATGAGGTTTGTGAATGGCTTGTCCTGGACCTGGAACTTGTTGACGCCGACGATGACCTTCTTGCCTGACTCGATTTCCAGCTGGTACTGATAGCTGCTGTTCTGGATCTCCTTCTGGATGAACCCTCGCTCGATAGCCTTCACTGCGCCGCCGAGCTCATCGATCCTGGCGATGTACTTCCAGGCCTCTTCCTCGATGCGGTTGGTCATGGATTCCACGAAGTAGCTGCCGGCAAGGGGGTCGACCGTATCGGCCGCTCCCGACTCATACCCGATGACCTGCTGTGTCCGGAGGGCAATGCGCACCGAGTCCTCTGTCGGCAGCGACAGCGCCTCGTCACGACTGTTGGTGTGGAGTGACTGGGTACCGCCCAGCACCGCGGCAAGCGCCTGCAGCGTCACACGCACGACATTGTTGTCCGGCTGCTGGCTTGTCAGCGTGCAGCCTGCCGTCTGCGTGTGAAAACGCAGCATCAGGCTCTTTGGATTCTGTGCATGGAAACGCTCTTTCATGATCCGCGCCCACATTCGACGGGCGGCACGGAACTTGGCGACTTCTTCCAGCAGGTTGTTGTGCGCATTGAAGAAGAAGGACAGGCGGGTCCCAAAACTGTCGACATCGAGTCCTGCCCTGACCGCAGCTTCGACATAGGCGATCCCGTCGGCGAGAGTGAACGCGACCTCCTGGACCGCAGTGCATCCAGCCTCACGCATGTGATAGCCACTGATGCTGATTGTGTTCCAGTTGGGGACTTCCTTGGAGCAATAAGCAAAAATGTCATTGATGATGCGCATCGACGGAGCCGGCGGATAGATATAGGTACCGCGAGCGCTGTATTCCTTGAGGATATCGTTCTGAATGGTGCCGTTCAGCTTGTCAGCACTGATGCCCTTGCGTCGGGCAAGCGCGACATACATTGCCAGCAGAACCGCGGCGGGCGCGTTGATGGTCATGGACGTGCTGACCTGGTCGAGCGGGATGCCATCGAACAGCACCTCCAGGTCCGCGAGCGAACTGACCGACACGCCGACCTTGCCCACCTCACCCTCCGAGAGTGGATAGTCCGCGTCCATGCCCAGCTGAGTAGGAAGATCGAACGCGATGGACAGGCCGGTCTGGCCCTGGTTCAGCAGGTACTTGTACCGGCGGTTGGACTCCTCGACCGTGGCGAACCCCGCGTACTGGCGCATGGTCCAGAGACGGCCGCGATACATGGTGGCCTGATAACCTCTCGTGTACGGATACTCCCCGGGGAACCCAAGGTCGCGCATGTAGTCCATCTCGCCAACGTCCTCGGGCGTGTAGAGCAGCTTGACGTCGATGCCGGAACTTGTCGCGCAGTCCGAATAAGCCTTGCATGTCTTGCCGGCAGGGATCTTGTCAGCACCCTCCTGCCACTTCGACTTTGCAGCTTTCAGTCTCCCCACAGTTTCCTTGTCGTACATTCGATCACCTCGCTGTTGACATGTCCACGGTAGGCCCAGGGCGTGATAGCACCCGATGCCCGCCTCGGAGAAAGTATAGCAGGAAACGAAGACCTCACCACGTGCGCGGCAACTGTGACGTGCATGACTCCTTGGCCCGTCATTCCTGCGCCCCCTTCGTCATTCCCGCGCAGGCAGGAAACCATCCCTTCGTGTACCGCTAGGTGTACAATTATCAGCTGACACCATATCAAGCGGCGCATCGTTCAGGTCGCCATCATATGTAACAGTGTAACAGGGGACAGCCGTAGTTGTTGTAACAGTCCTGCCGGCCGTGTTGCGTCGAGAGTCGCCCCCACTGTTTCCCCGAAGACTTCCTCGTCGCAAAAGGATTCTGCCTTCGCCTCCCTTCCTCCTTGCTTGCCACCTGAGGCCTCTTTACCAGCTGACCCCATATCCGGTTGACAGGAATCAGCACCAGCGTACGATATGGATAGAGGTATTTGACTTACATACGCTTTAGCGTATGAAAGGGAGACGGAGACAGATGTTACTCGACACCATGCGACGTGCTATAGGGACTGATGCACCATTCAGCATACGCGATCTTGCGCTCATCGACCCCGGGTTCCGGCAGCCGACACTTGCGGAATGGAACCGCAAGGGACAGGTACGCATGCTTGCGCGTGGGTGGTACGTTTTTGGAGACGCGCAGGTCGACCTGCCCCTGCTGTTCGATGTAGGATGCCAAGCCTATCCCCCGGCGTATGTATCGCTCGAGACTGCGCTGTCGTGGTACGAGCTTGTCCCCGAGACCGTCCATGCGATCACCCTCGTTGGGACACGCACGACGCGGACATCGGCGACTGATGCTGCGACCCTTGTCTGGCGGACCGTCAAGCCACTTCGGTGGTTTGGATACCGTGTCGTCGAGTATGGGCGGGGACGGCAGTTCCTGATCGCTGAGGCCGAGAAGGCCGTGTTGGACTATTTGTACCTCCATCCGAGCCTGCGCACAGGGGATGACATGCTGAGTATGCGCCTTGACGGTGCCGGGTTTGCGGCGCTGGACCATGACCGCCTGGAGCAATGGGCGTTGAGGTTCGAACACGCGCGGCTGATGCGCCAGGTCCACGCGCTTGAGGAGGCGATGCACAATGCTTGAGCCATCTGTTGTCTACGAGGCCTATCACGAGAGTGCGCCCGTCTGGAGGACGTCGATCCTGCGGGAGTACCTGCAACTGAAGGCACTGCAGTACGTCTATGGCACGACCCATGGCGCCAGCCTCGTGTTCATGGGTGGCACAGCCATTCACCTCTTCACGGGCAGTCCTCGCTTCTCTGAGGACCTCGACTTCGACAACCGGGGCGTCTCAGCGTCCGAGTTCCGCTCGCTGGCCAGTGCCGTGGCGCAGCGCTTCGCACTGGAGGACGTTGCCTGCGATGTCGTGGTGAAAGAGCACCAGGGCATGACGGCAGTGTTCCGCTTCACAGACATGCTGCAACGATGGGGCCTGACGGGCCACCGCGACAGCGTCCTGCGCATCAAGGTGGACATGGAGCCCCAGAACTTCGACGTCGCACCGGAGCGGCGCATCCTCAGCCGCCTGGACGTCTTCGTGCCAGTATTGCTGACGCCGCCCTCCGTGCTCCTGGCTCAGAAGTTCACCGCACTGCTGCACAGGCCACGTACGATGGGGCGCGACCTGTATGACATCTCCTGGCTGCTGGGGCAGGCGAAACCGGACTACGCATACCTGGCGGGCAAGGCCGGCATTCCGGATGCGACGCACTTGCGCCAGGTTGTCCTGGACAAGCTGGCCACGCTCGACATCGCTGCCCTCCGCACCGACGTGCTGCCATTCCTCCCGAGTCCGGGCGAGGCCGACCGTATCACGTTGTTTACTGAGCTCATCCGATCGGCTCAGCTATGATGACGGCTGTCTAGCCTGTCATTCGCCCAGGGCCCGTCTCTTCCTCGGCCCATGTGTCATTCCCGCGCAGGTGGACATGCCCTCCCTCCTTGCTTACCACCTGCGGCCTCTTTACCAGCTGACCCCATATCCGGCTTCTTGCTCGTCAATTGCCGTCTACTTTAGCTTCCAAAACCTTTTGAATAGATACAGAAACGTTTGACAGAAGATCATATCCTGTAGCTGCTTCGATAACGTCAACACTTGTAAGGTATGTCTGCCATTTCGAATTGACGCCATTTGTATTTGGCGTATCAATAGCAATGACGCGCGTACTTGTTGTAATACGGCTTAGATCCTTGTCTCCATCAGCCAGGACAACAGCTACCTTCCAAGTATATGCCGGCACTGTAACGTGTCCCCCATCAATAGTTGTTTGATAAGTTTTTGAACCAGTACCACCCTTTCCATATGACCCCATGACGACATAGACTTCATTTCCCTGCTTCACCAGGCTGCGAAGATAATTCTCAAAGTTATCCCAGGTGCGCTGATTATTGTTAGGGGCCTGTGGAATCATGTTCGTCATCAGGAATGTCGATGAATTGGCAGCAACAGTGGACGTTCTGTCTGCCGAGGGACAGTTGTGGCCGCGATCGAAACCACTACCAGAATAACTACTCGCTTGCACCTGATACCAACCAGCAGGAAGTGAAGTATCGGCGCGGAAATCATTCTCCCGAGACATTGAACCCAACGATGAGGTACCAATATACCAACTCACCCAGTTTGGTGTAGCACGATCACGGTTATAGGACAGAACGTACTGCCCGCTGTCCATCAAATAGTTATCGGGAGATGTGCTACTGTCGTGCACGGCATTGCTGGGATTACCCAGGAACAAATTGCTTCCATCGGCTGGCAATGCAAGTGTTGGTTTCGGGTAGGTAAGCGTGATCATCTTCGTGGCGTCCGCGTACTGCACGTCGATACCCAAGGATTCTGCGACGAACCGGAGTGGGAGCATCGTCCGTCCATTCGTGATGACGGGTACAACCGCAGAGTTTGCTGCATCGATCGCGAGGGCGATGCCGTTCAGGGATGCCTGTGACTTGTCAATCCAGAGGTCAAGAGAACTCTTCCCCAGCGTGACAGTGACCTTGCGCGTAGAGGACTCCCAAGCAGCGGATCCCCCGAACGCCTCGATGACGGCGCGAATCGGAACAAGTGTCCTGCCTGCGATGATGACGGGCTTGGTTCCTTGGGCGTCGATCGGTTGTTGCACTCCGTTGACGGACATGGACGCGTTGCCAATCCACAGTCTGACCGTCGTTGACGACGAGGCCGCGCCTAGGAGTCCTGCGACCAGGAGAATGGTTACCAGGACATTCAGGAGATGCGTTCTTCTCATGAATCTCTCCTTCATTAGGAACAGCAACGTCGTACTGTGTGTCGGGTCCCCGTCCGTGTCAATGCGCATTGTCGTGCCTGCTGCTCAGCAGCAACGCTACGGCGAGAGCAAAAGCCGCCCTCAAACCGGTCGAGAATCAGGAGTCAGGTCTTCATCACGGATTGCAGACGCTGCACGGCGTCAAACCAAGCGCAATGGCTTCGGATCTGGTGAGCGCGATGAAGCCGCTCTTCAGGTAGCTGCACCCCAGTCGGTGATACTTCGATCCGGTAGCTGTTCGGTACACGATGTCTTGCTTTGGAAGATCGACGACTGCGGTAAGCGTGATCATCCTAGTCGTCGCGTCATATTGCACGTCGATGCCCAGCGATTCCGCGACAAACCGGAGCGGAAGCATCGTCCGCCCGTTCGTGATGACGGGCACAACCGCAGAGTTTGCTGCATCGATCGCAAGGGCAATGCCGTTCAGCGATGCCTGCGATTTGCCAATCCAGAGGTCGAGAGAATCCTTTCCCAGCGTGACCGTGACCTTGCGCGTAGGGGACTCCCAGGCAGCGGATCCACCGAACGCTTCGATGACGGCACGAATGGGAACAAGGGTCCTGCCTGCGACGATGACGGGTTTGGTTCCTTGGGCGTCGATCGGTTTCTGCACACCATTGACGGACATGGCCGCATTGCCGATCCATAGCTTGATCGTTGTTGACGACAAGGCGGTGGCTGTCGACGGGGCAAGGAGTCCTGCGACCAGGAGAATGGCTACCAGAACGTTCAGCAGATGCGTTCTTCTCATGAGTTCCTCCTTCATTAGGAACAGTACGCCATAGTCTGTGTCAGGTCCCCACCCATGTCAACAATTGTGGAAATATGTGAAAGGGGTGAACAGACCCTCCAATTCACCTCGGTCTTGACATGCCGACGGCCCGGTGTATCTTATGGTTGCAAGACGCGGTGATTTATGTAAGGCTCACTTGCTCCGCGTTACAAATGTGCTAAAGCGCCGGGACAGCTTGTTCCCGCGTCGACCCCATGCGCTTGCACGGGGTTGTTTCATTGTCTGGCGTACAATGCGCCACAAGGAGGGAAGCATGGAGGGCAAGCTGAAGGCAGCCATGACGGCATATGCCGAGGCTCAGAAGAATGTGCTGGACCACGTCTTCGACAACATCACATGCACAGGGAGTCCATCGTCCGCGGACCTCGCGTTCTGCCTGCCGGACGACGTCATTGCCGGGTTGCCGCAGGAGGAGCGGTACGATGCATTCCTGCGCAAGCTCCGGTTCCTGAGGTACGCCATGTGGAAGTCGTCCTGCTATCGCCAGGTCCCGGAGCACGCCGCGTTCGAGGCAGAGCGCATGCGCCTGATTGAGCGCTTCCCTGCGCTGGAACTCCGGTTCCAGGAAGCTGTAAGGGAAGGGCGCCCCGCCCCTGCTCCCACCGTCGGACCGGACACGTCTCTAGACAGCATCGGCTCCAACGTGACCGAGAACGGCTGCACACTGTTCCTTCCCCAAGGACGGCTGGAGGCACTCCGCGGGTTCGTGGTGACCGCCGCATCATTGCCAGCCGACGAACTATTGCGGAGGCGCTCATGATCAAGCTTACGACACACACCCCGTGGCAGCCGTTTGAGTGCAACTCTCCCGTCGATGGGTTTATCGTCTGGCGTGCACGAATGGAGGAGATGCTGCGCACCGGGCACGGAGACATGATTGCCCTCATGCACGCGATCAACCATATGGCGTCCTATCGTCGGCAGATGGCGCCAGAGGAATTGATCTCGTGCCCCGACTGTGACGGGCGCGGCATGTGGGTGGATGGCGGCAACCACTGGTGCCGCCGGTGCAGTGGGACGGGTTCCTTGCTCACGTCCGAGCTGACGGACCCCGTAGTTCGCCGGCATCCTGAACGCTTTCCAGGATAAGTACTACGTTCCGCGCTTATAGTCAATCCGACAGGCAAGGCTGGGCTTAGTAGACGGTCCGGTCACGGCTCAGCGGTACGAGCTGTAGAGCGCAGCGCTCTTCCTCTGTCCAGCTCTTTTGCTACGGCGCTAGGGCGCTTGCGGTCCTTTTCGGATAAGGATGTCAAGGGCATCGGAATCCGACGGGACTCATTGACAAACCCTCCAGTGGGCTACAGTAGTGGTGTAGGTTGTAGTGGAGGGCGAGAATGCTGTTGGCGTACCTCGGAATCACGGACAATGACTGGTTTGACTACCTGCGGCGGAACCAGATCACCGACGAGGTGAACTTCTGGATTCCCGGCGCGCCTCCACGCAAACTCATCGAACCCGGTTCGCTCTGGCTCCTCAAGCTCCATAGCCCCCTCGACTTCATAGCGGGCGCGGGCGTGTTCATGCACTACTCCGTGCTTCCACTGCAGATGGCATGGGATGCATTTGGCATCCGCAACGGCGTACCGACGCTGGAGGCGTTCCGAAACGCCATCGTGCGCCACAGGCAACCAGGTGCAGATGCGTGGAACATCAGTGTCGGCTGCGCCATCCTGGATCAAGTCGTCTATCTGCCGCGCGAGCTATGGGTCCCGTGTTACACTGGCAGCGTCGTCAGTGGCAAGCACATGGACAGCGCCGACGACCAGACCATCGTGCAGCAGGTACTCGGCAATCTGGAGCTGGCTCCTGCCAAGCCGTACGTCCACGACCACCCGTTCTATAATGGCAACTACACGCCACAGTACGCGCTCAGCAAGGTGCGCCAGGGCCAGGGGACGTTCCGTATCCAGGTGACCGATGCCTATCGCCGCCAGTGCGCCGTCAGCAGGGAGCGCTCACTCCCGGTGCTGGAGGCTGCGCACATTCTGGAATGGTCCGACACGCATAGCAACGACATCACCAACGGCGTCCTCCTGCGTGCCGACATCCACAAGCTGTTCGACGCTGGCTACGTCACCATTGACCCTGACGGCTACCGCTTTGTGGTCAGCAAGCGCCTCAAAGAGGACTATGACAACGGCAAGGAGTACTACCAGCTCCACGGCTCGCGCATCCTGCTTCCAGAGGACCCGAACGCGTGGCCGGACACCGAACGAATTAAGAGCCACAATTCTGAGCGGTTTGCCGAATAGCTCGAGGTCGGGCGCCATCACCCGAGTCCACGTGATGAGGAAATTTCACGGGACTCTTGAAAGTGTTTACCTTTTTGGTTAACATAGTAGAGACGACGGAGGGCGAGGGTGATCATCCTGTTTGCAAAGAGCAAACTGCAGAAGGAGTTCTCTGACGACAAGAAGTTGAAGCAGGCACGGGGAGACCGTCAGGCGAAGTTGATACGACAACGGTTGTCTGAGCTGAGGGCTGCCAATACGTTGGCTGACATGTGGAAGTTGCCGGCCGCTCGTTGTCACGAACTTACGGGGGACCTGAAAGGCATTATCTCCTTGGACTTGGACTATCCATATCGTCTGCTTATCAGTGCCAGTGGAGAGAATGTCCAGCATCGGTCGGATGGAGGTCTTGTGCACGACAGCGTGACGGCTGTCATTGTCGAGGAGGTAGTAAACACACATGAATAGCAAGAGGAGACTGTACGAATACGAGGGAGAAGCTGCTTCAGCGCCTGGCGATACTCTCAAGGAGACGTTGGACGCCTTAGGCATGAGGCAGAAAGACCTGTCTCTTCGTACCGGCCTGACGCCCAAAACGATCAGCGGCATCATCAACGGCAAAGAGCCTCTCAGCCAGCAGACTGCCCTGCAGCTGGAGACCGTCCTCGGTGTTCCTGCATCCATCTGGAACAACCTTGAGCGGCAGTATCAGGAGTACAGGGCTCGCACTGCTCAAGCAGCGGAGATGCGAACCCAGAAAGACTGGCTATGCCAGTTCTCGATGGCGGAAATGCTAGACTGGAAGTGGATCGAGCGGTGTCAGGACACAGCACAGCAGGTGCTGGCAGTACTAAGGTTTTTTGGCTGTTCTAGTCCAGCACAGTGCGACTCGTACCTCAAGTACACTGCTGCACAATACCGAAAGGCTGCCAAGTTCACGCCTGATGAGCGTGCGCTTGGCGCTTGGCTTCGCCAAGGCGAACGCATGGGCCAACAACTGGATTGTGCCCCGTACAATGCAGCGACCTTCAGGCAGATACTGCGGGACGCCAGGCAGTTGACGACCGAAACCCCGGAGGTCTTTGTACCACAACTGACTCATATGTGTGCTCAGGCCGGCGTTGCCATGGTCTTCGTTCGAGAACTACCCAAGATTCGCGTCAGTGGTGCCACACGATGGTTGACATCCGATAGGGCGCTCATTCAGCTGGACTTGCGCTACAAGTCCAATGATCAACTCTGGTTCAGTTTCTTTCATGAAGCTGGGCATGTGTTGCTGCATGGAAAGCGCCAAGTCTTCGTGGACGGACAGGACAGAGCACAGAACGATCTGGAACTGGCGGCAGACAGGTTCGCCAGTGACACTCTCATTCCTGCCGTTGCGTATAGCAGTTTCGTCCAGAGAGGACGTTTTACGTCTTCAGCAATCACCACGTTCGCCCGCGAACAGCAAGTTGCTCCTGGCATCGTAGTAGGACGATTGCAGCACGAAGGACGTGTAGAGCATAACATGCTAAACAACCTGAAGCAGAGACTGATATGGGTTGAAAAAGATAGAGACGCTCAGGGAGATGCCTAGCATGAAGAAGCTTTGGTCGAAGATTTTCCATCGCCCCGTAGGGCAACATCAGCGTATTGTCTCATCAGGAGATAGGTTGCTAAACTTGAGTTTACATCGCGTGAGTTGAAGGACAAAGTGCATGCAATAGGCCACAAGCACATGGATCAGTCCTATCTGAACCGCCTGGTGTCGTCAGATGACCGCGCTGTTCTGCGAAGGATGAAGAATGGAGTTTACCGTTTTTCTGATCCCCGTATGCCTGGTTATGTCAAGATAGTCAACACGATGATACCTGAATCAGAGCATGAGCTTTCGGCTGATTGATAGATGCAGATGTTGGTTTGCGCTCTAGACGAAACGGTCGCTGGCTGTCCATGGTGCGGTGAAATGGGACCCGTTTCTCTGAAGGAGCGATTGGCGTGACGATTCTTGCACAACAAATAACTGAAACCCTGCGAGCTTCAGATCACCCCTTATCTATAGCAGAGATCATCAGCGCATTGTCCGAGCAGGGCATTGAGTGCGACAGGCGTAGCGTGAATGGGGCCTTGGTTAGTCCCGAACTCAAGGGGATTGTCAGTCAGGACGGCCACTACCGCTGGGCCATTGCTGCAACGAGAGTTGTGCCTGGTACGGGCAATGCATCACGAAAGCCTAAAGCCGCAGCCGGACGGCATTCGGGGACATGGCAGCGGTTCAACCGTTTTCTAGACTATTATCTAGACTGTATTCAAGAAGAGAAGGGCTTCGATGCTCGTGCATTCCTTAGCGATGAGGGACAGCGCTATGTACCATTCCCTCTGTCATCCGAGTGGTCGATGTCTGAACAGGCATTAGTACAGATTCCGCTGAACGGATGGTATACAGCTTTTGGAAACACGTTGCGCCAGTTGGGAGCCAGCGGCTTGCTTCTCTACGGATATCCTCTCTACATTGACTGGCGGGATCGGTCTTCGTCAAAAGGTTCGTTTGGTTTTGCCATCCCCGTTTTCCTGCAACAAGTGGAGTTTGAGTGTGACGCTGCTCAAGTTACGGCACGTCTCGTCATGGACTGGCCACGCCTTAACGACGAATTTGTGGCCACCATGCATATGTCTCGTGAAGAGCAGAAACAGCTGCTGGAATCGCTAGGCATGGACGACCCGCAGGCTGATCTGCCCGAAGAGGGACTGTCCGACATCGTTCGCCGAGCAACACAGCAGGGCATGTGGGCTGACGCTATCGAGGCCCTGGACCCTGAACATCTGGCAAGTAGCCTGCAACTTAGTAACATTACAACTGGTGGTCTCTATAACCGCGCCGTCCTAGTAACCGGCGAATCGCCAAAATATACTGCTGGTCTTGAACGTGAGCTTCCATTCCTGCGCGATACAGTAAGCGAACAGCAACTGGAACGTTCAGCTTTGCACCTCTTTTTTGGCGAAGCAGAGGATACTGCGGTCAAGTCTAACGTCTCTAGGCCAGCGGACATTGTTGAGGTTGTTCCTCTCAACGAGGAACAACGTGCTGCTGTCCGTTCGGCGTTTACGCAACCATTGACAGTCGTCACAGGACCACCGGGAACAGGGAAGTCGCAGGTGGTCCTGTCAGTGCTGGCTAATGCTTACCTGAATGGCAAAAACGCTCTGTTTGTCAGCAAGAACAACAAAGCTGTAGAGGTTGTGGAGCAACGCATTAATCGGCTTTCGGATCATCCGTTGATGATTCGAGTGGGCAAAAGGAGCGGTGAGCGTGACCTGAGGGCAGAACTGCTCCAATTCCTTGGGCAGGCCTTGTCGTCCTCTGTCACAGAAGACGATAGAGCGACTGAGACACGAGCGCGCCAGACTGTGAGACAGCTGATGACTGACCGCGAGGCTCTGTGGCAAAAACTAGAGCAAGTTCGCAACCTGCGTAACGCTGTTGATAAGGATGACGCACGACTGCAGGAACTGAGAGCGTCTGTCCCTGAGGCAGTTTGGCAGGTTCTTCAGCACCGGACCGAGGTACCTACTACATGGAACGTGGAACAGGAGCTGGCACGTACCAAGGCACAGCTGGAACAGCAGGGAGGCCTCGTTGGGCGCCTGAGCCTTCTTTTCAGCAGACGCGCTGATACTGCTCTCCTCAAGTTAGCTGCTGTGCGTCTCCAGCCTGACGAAGACGTGCTTGGTCTTGCTCCACAAGACGTCACGAAGCAGAATCTCGAGGACTGGCAGTCATATTTGACACAGGTCCAGTTACGGACGGAACTCTTGTATGTGCTACTCCAGTATCGTAATGAGTATCAACGGCTGTGTGCTGGTCCGACAGCGGATGTATTTGCAGCCCGTCTGGCAAGAATTGAAGAACAGCTCTGGACAGGTGGCGCGCGTCTTATCGCGGCGCGAGGACATCTCCTGCCAGACAGACTAGGATCTGATGAGCGCAGGGCTGTGGGTGAGTACCGTTCGACACTGGAACGGTTGTCCTCCGACCAGTTGGGTGGACGCGCTTATGCTGATCTCATGAAAGAGCAGGAGCTCCTCTTCTCGCGGGTAACTCGTGTGCTTCCACTGTGGTGCGTTACCAATCTTTCAGCGAGTGGCTCTGTACCTTTGGAAAGTGCTATCTTTGACATTCTCATCGTTGATGAAGCAAGCCAGTGTGACATTCCATCAGTGCTACCTCTTTTGTACCGGGTCAAGAATGTCATGATCATCGGTGATCCCAATCAACTGCGGCATATCTCCACGATTGAACTGCGACGAGATCAGCAGCTTCAAGTCAAACATGACATCATGCACACGGCTGACCAGCCATATGCCTACAACATCAACTCGCTGTTTGACTTAGCAGCTACTGTTTCTGGCACAGGCCATGTTGTGGCCCTCAGGGATCACTTCCGTTCTCATGCAGACATTGTTGCTTTCAGCAACCGGCAATGGTATGAGGGTACATTGCGTGTCTGCACTGACTATCGTCGGCTCAAGCAGGTCCCAGGTGAGACCCCAGGTATCCGATGGACAGATGTACACGGCACGGTGCGCAAACCTGGTGGAGGTGGCGCAGTGAACGTTGAAGAGGCGCGTGCTGTCGCAGAGCAAGTCAAATCACTGGTCATTGATCGCCACTTTGAAGGGACGGTCGGCGTCGTAACACCCTTCCAGGCGCAGGCAGGCCGCATTCGTGACCTGCTGAACGAGTCCGTCGACGCTGACGTGCAGGCACGCACTGAGCTCGTTGTCAATACGGCTCATGGCTTTCAGGGTGACGAACGTGATGTCATTTTCTTTTCGCCATGTGTCGGGCCTGATATGCCCTCAGGGGCACAATACTTCTTGGGTGCAACCGGCAATCTCTTCAACGTTGCCATCACAAGGGCACGGACATTGCTGCACGTTGTTGGTGATCGTGAGGCATGCAGCGCCTGCGGCATCAAACACATTGCTGGTTTTGCCAACTTTGTCACGCAGCTGGAGGAGCAGAAAGGAGATCGCGCCTGGCCATGGGATCCTCAGGATCCAAGGGTTGGTTACTGGGAGCGACCATTCTATGACACACTAGTGGCCGCAGGACTCAAACCCATGCCCCAGTACAAAGCCAGCCAGTACGTGCTGGACTTGGCTATCAAACGGGATGATCTTATGTTGGATGTCGAAGTGGACGGCGAGCTGTACCACAAGGAATGGGATGGAGGATGCAGTCGCCATGATGTCATCCGCGATCTCAGACTCGCAGCTCTTGGCTGGACAGTCAAGCGCTTCTGGGCCTACCAGCTGCGCGACGATATGCAACAGTGCGTGGACGATGTGCTGCGCTTGGTGCAGGAAAATGTGCAGGAGCAAAACCGTGACCAAGATAGCAAAGGGCAAACTGCAGGGATGAAGTGAAAGTGGGCGGTGATCTGATGGACAAGCGATTCTGGCAGTTGCGCGGTAAACAGTATTCGGTTTCGGATGGTGGATATCTTACGGACCCAGACCAGGAATACGGATCGGTCATGAACCCCGGACTGGTCACCTTGGAGAGTCTCAGAGACCGGCCGTGTGCCGTCCTCCTCGGCGAATCCGGTATGGGGAAGTCGACCGCACTGCGGGTGGCATATGGAGCTGACCCACTATCCCATACGGGCAACGTAACTACGTCGTACGTCGACCTTGGCCTCATCGATTCCGGTGTCGAACTGCGTAATGAGTTGTTCGATGAGAAGATTTTCGATGAGCTACAGGAGTCTGGCGGTGTATTGGACTTGGTGCTCGACAGCCTTGACGAATGTCCAGTGGCTAACGCAGCCGACATCATTGTCGAGGAAATTGGTAAACGCAAGAAGGTGCTGCAATTCCTCAAGCTCAGAATCGCCTGCCGCAGTTCCTATTGGCCGATGCATGTCGAGTCAGCGTTGAGTGAACTGTTCGGAGTGAAAGATCTTGTCTACGAACTTTGCCCCCTTCGCCGGGTGGATGTGGAACGATTTGCAGAGTCAAAGGGTCTGGATCCGGAGGCATTCATTCAAGCCGTAGGCAAACAGGATATTGTCCCATTCGCGGTCAGACCGGTGACCCTGAATTTCCTGGTCGGAGTATATGCAAGCGATCCAGTCAGTTTTAGCGTCACTTCTCAAGTGCAGTTGTATAGACAAGGAATGGAGAGGCTAGCCACTGACGAGAACAAACGTAGGAATGAGAATCCACATGGAACCCCGGTTTCTCCAGGCGTCAGACTGCTTGTAGCGGAGCGCCTCAGCGTAATTTCGGTGCTTTCGGGGAAGCGCAAGTTGTGTCGATGGCCATCAGACGATGGCCAAGATTCCTACATTCTTTCTTACACGGATGCCACTGCGGCTCTTGGTAGCGGAGTTGACCTGTGTGGGTTCCCGCGTAGCGATGCGTTCCTAGCTGTATTTGACAGTACTGCATTCTTTGCCGCAAGTGTTTCCGATTCTGTTACTTGGGCCCATGCGTCATACGCAGATTTTCTTGCGGCCAAGTACTTAGTGGACTATGAAGTCAGTAGCGAGAAGATCACAGATCTCCTGTTCTCAGGAGGTCTTCAAGGCAGGATTGTCAGACAATTACGGCCGTTAGCCGAATGGCTAGCAGCTATGTCACCGGAGCTGCGAGATGTTCTTAGCCGGAAAAACCCGGAGCTTGCAATCAAAAAAGATCCAACGCAACCCATGAGCGCAGCCGAGAAACGAGGCGTAATTGAGGCGCTGCTTCGACAGCACAGTCAGCCAGACGTGCTATATGTCGATTGGGATCTTGCTGCCAGGCTGGGGAAGATGGAGCATCCCGGTATCTGCGAGCAGCTGGGACCGTACTTGACTGATCCTCATTTGCCTCTGGCGGCCAGGGAGTTGGCTGTGTTGTGCGTTCGCGAAATGCGACTCCGCGATCTTAGCGCCCTCTGTCTGAGGATCGCTCTGGATCCCTCCGAACCAGAATCGTTACGAAGAGTGGCTATCGAAGCTATCGCGGTTGCCGGCACACAGGAAACCCGCAAACAGTTACGTCCGCTCATTGTAGCCTCGGAACGACCGAGTCGCGAGTCTCTGGACGTCTTTGGCGCCGCGTTAGGCGTACTCTGGAGAGATGAGTTGACATCCAAGGAACTCTTTGACTCTCTGCCAGTTCCTCGGGACTCGATGCTCGGTGACTATGAGTACTTCCTGGACTTCACACTCGGGCCAACACTGCTAGACGAAGACCTATCTTATGCCCTTGACTGGGTGTCGCGCCTCGACGAAACGTGGTTGGAGTCTTACGGCATACATTCTCTTATTGACACTGTCATACGGCGAGCGTGGCAATTGGCTCTTGCTACAAGTGGTCAATTCCCCTTAACTGAGTTCGCCGCTGCCTACTGGAACCTTGCCAGCAAGAGGAATTCTGCTCTTCTTGATCACCAGAAAAAACAAGAACGTGACTTCTTCCTGATGGGGCCTGCAGCATTACGGCGTAGAGTCGCGCTGGCAGCATTGTCTCATGGTGCATTTTCGGAGGATGCGGCATTTCACATTATGCACTGCGACACACCAATGGTGGACTCTGGCGACTTTGAGTGGGTACTTGATGTAATAGTGGAGTCTTCTCGTCCGAACGAGCGTGCATCGCTGGCTCGCTTGGCGTCGTATCTATTTCGCCGTGATTCAGTTGCAAACATTGATGCAGTATTGCGTCACAAGGACATAGCTGAGATACACGATCGATTCAAGGATTTGATTGACCCAATTCGCCTTCAGTCGGCTGAAGCGGGCAAGATGCGAACTGAATACGATTCCTGGCAAGAAATCGAAGCAAGGCAAGCAGACCAAGAGAGACAACGGCAAGAAAGAGAGATGGAGAAGCCGACGTTGTCCACAATATCGCAGGTTGCCGCTGCCATTCTAGCTGATGGTAAGAAGACAACGTTTCAGAGATGGTATTTGTTCTATCAAGCGGTTTTGGCTGCAAGCGATGAGCGTGCCCAATATGTAGCTTACTCCCTTGACATTGTGGACCTCTCGGGCTGGCATGCCTTGGACGAGTGTACGCAGACGGCAGCCACGAAGTGCGCCCTTGCCTACCTGAGTGAAGTAAACCCCAATGTTGATGAAGGGATCAGTACTGAAAAATGGACATTGGGGGCTTCCTACGGCTTGTCGTGTCTCGTCCTCACCGCTCGGCGTATTGGAGTCGATGCAGCTGAGCTACCAGATCAACTTGCCGAGCGCTGGCTTCCAGTTCTGCTTTCCTACCCTGTCAACTGGATAGAGACTGAGCAAGCAACGCTTACTGACATTCTTACCACGCTTGCCGCACGATGCCCTGACATTCTCTCTCGCACAACCGGTCTCATCTTGAATTACTATGCTTCTGTACAACACGTCTTTACGACGGTTTTGGACAGGTTGGAACTTGTTTGGAGTGAGGAAGTCTCTCGACTTGTCTTTGCCACAATGAGAACAACAGAGATTAGAGTCGACCTGTTCTCCTGGTGCCTTAAGGCACTTTGTGCCAAGGGAGTTCAGGGTACGCGCGAGATCGCCCTGGAGATGGTCAAACAAGGAGGACAAGAAAACAGTACTCCCAAGGCGAAAGAGAAGGCAATCATTGCGGCAATGGTGCTTGCACAGACTTGCACTGATTGGTGGGTCTTGCTATGGGAGTTGTTAGGTCAGAATCCAGGGCTTGGGAAGGACTTCATACAGCTAATGTCCAAGGCTTATCCCCATGAGACCCTAAATCCACTGGACAGCCTAAGCGAAGACCAGCTTGCCACATTGTACATGTGGATCTTTGATACCTTCCCCGGAATGAGTGACGAGATGGAGTTAGGTGCTCACTTTGTCACACCTATCGAGGAAGTACAAGAAATGACGCGGGCGATACTAAATCGTCTTGGGAAAGGGACAAATCAGGCCTCAGTTGAAGCACTTACAAGAATACGAGATCACTACTCAGAAAAAACATGGTTGCGCAGAGTCGTATCCGAGTCCGAAGACAACTACGCGGCTAGTGCATGGTTGCCACCATCAGTTGATCAGCTGATCAAGTTGCTTGATGAACCAGGGGCACGATATGTAGCAGATGAGGATCAGCTCCTTGAGGTCATCAACAAACAGATCGAGATACTGCAGCAGAGGCTTCACGGCGAGACACCTGCGTGCTGGTTGCTCTGGAACGAATTCAGGCGAGATCGTAGGGATGTCTGGCGGCCTAAGGAGGAAACGCGCATCTCTGATTGGGTCAAGGTAGAACTCGAGCAACTCCTCGTTCAAAGAAGCATCATCGTCAATCGAGAGGTCGAAATTCGACGAGGAGCAGACTCGGAGACTCCTGGTCAGAGAACTGACATCAAAGTCGATACTGTCAGTGAGGGAGTGCAGGCTTCGCACGTGGAAGTGATAATTGAAGTGAAAGGCTGCTGGAACCCAAAACTGCTGACTGACATGAAGGTACAACTTGCAGACCGGTACCTGGCTGATAACAAGTGTCACCATGGCATCTATCTTGTTGCATGGTTCAATTGGCAGAATTGGGATCGTGGTGATTATCGCAGAAGGCAGGCGTTCAAGCATAAGCGAGACCGACTCGAGCAGCAGCTTCTCGGCCAGGCAGAAGCGCTAAGAGCCGAAGGCTACTTCATCTCTCCTAGGTTTCTGGATTTTATACCTCCAAATGCTTCTCAGAAAGCATGATGAGCAGATGAAGGTGCCTCTGCTTCCAGCTCAGCAAAACGTTTAGCTAATCGAAAGAACACGCAAACATGACGGCGTCGCTTCATTGTTCCTGCATCCGTTGCCATGTCCCAGCAACGGACTATGATGTGAAAGCTGGGGTTGAAAGTTCTGGGAGAGGTGAGCAACGGTACAGACGAAGGAAACAGAGCAACTGAAACGGACCTCAGATCTAGGCGACAAGGCTGCTGCCATGGATGAGAATCTAGTTTCGAGAGCTGAAGAGGAACCATCGTATCATGGTCATCGGCAGCGACTGCGCGAGCGCTTCCTACGATCTGGGTTCGAGGGCTTCAATGACTATGAAGTCGTTGAACTGTTGCTGACTCTTGCCGTTCCACGCTCTGATGTCAAACAGCCTGCAAAGGCGTTGATTGCGCGGTTTGGCAATCTGCGAGGTATCCTCGACGCGCCGCTTGAAGAGTTGCAGGAAGTCAAGGGCATCGGATCAGTGACGCCGGTCGCGCTCCAGGTTATCCGCGCCGCCGCAACGCTGTACCTGCAGCAATCGGCTGAAAATGTAGAGACGTTGCTCGAACCGGACAGGATTTCCGCCTTCTGGCGCCTGCGCATTGGTGCGCTGAGTGATGAGGTCTTTGAAGTGGCCTACCTCGACTCAAACTATCGCTTGCTCCGTGATGGGGTGGAACGGCTTACGGAGGGGACGGTTGATCGAGCGACAGTGTATCCTCGTCAAGTCGTAGAGGCTGCGCTCAAGCGCAAGGCTGCTGCGTTGGTCCTTGCACACAACCATCCAAACGGCCACGTGCAGCCGAGCGAGCAAGACAAGACCTTGACGCGTGCCCTTGTACTGGCAGCGGAGACCATTCATCTCAGTATTGTTGACCATCTCATTGTTTCACCGGACGACGTGTTCAGTTTCAGAAAAGCAGGCTTGTTGTGACCATCGCACCGGTCATCCTCGAACACTATCCGGATCTGAACTCCGCACAGCGTGAGATCGTTGCACATGACGAAGGCCCACTGCTTGTGGTCGCAGGACCCGGATCGGGCAAGACCTACAGTATTGTACTGCGTGCGCTTAACCTGCTTCTCCTTGGGAAAGCAGCCCCGAAGGAAATCGTCCTGTGCACGTTCACGGAGAAAGCAGCCTTTGAGATGCGTGACCGGTTATCTGCTGCTGCTCGGGAAGTCGGTTACCACGGAAACCTGTCGGATCTGCAGGTGTCGACCATTCACGGATGGTGCAACCGCATCATCGTTCAGCATCGCAATTGGACAGAACTTGGGAATGGCTACGAGACGCTTGATGAATTGACGCAACTTCTATTCATCCATGAGCATTTCGACGACATCATTGGATCCGCAAGTGACGGTTTCTACCTGGGCCACTGGAAAACGCGCTGGACCGCTATCGAAGGGGCTTGCGGTTGCTTCGAGAAGATCACGGAGGAGTTGATTAACCCGAACGGCCTTCTGAACTCACCTGACGGGTTCCTGCAGGGCGTCGCCCGCTCCTACCAGGCATACGAGGCGGCTCTTGTGGCGAACAACTGCACCGATTTCTCGCATCTGCAGAGCATCGTTCATGGACTGCTTGCAGATCCAGACCATGGCCGCAGGCTTACGAGTGAAGTTCGCTACGTGCTGGTGGACGAGTATCAGGACACCAACTATGTCCAGGAGCAGGTGCTCCTGAAGCTGACCGCAGAGACACGAAACCTGTGCGTTGTTGGCGACGAGGACCAGAGTTTGTACCGCTTTCGTGGCGCGACCGTGCGAAACATTCTCGAGTTTCCGAGCCGGTTTCCAGAGTGTCGTGTCATTCGATTGACGACCAATTATCGCTCTCACCCCACAATTGTTGAGCGCTATGGCCATTGGATGTCTTCGATCGACTGGTCCAACCCCAACGGCCTGCCCTTCCGGTTCGAGAAGGAGATTGAACCTGATCCATGCGCACCGGAGCCCGATTATCCTGGCGTCATCGGTATCTGGGGCAGGGATGCGCATGACGAGGCTGAACGGTTCGCTGACTTCGTTGTATTCCTGAAGCAGAACGGCGTCATCGAGGACTATAGCCAGGTCGCGCTTCTCCTGCACAGCGTGCGGGAGGAGCACAGTGGCCCGTATCTCGCTGCCCTGAAAGGCCGAGGCATCCCTGCCTTCTGCCCGAGAGCCCGCGCGTACTTTGACAATGATGAGATCCGTCTCATGGTCGCCTGTTTCGCATTGATCTTTGGCTGGTACGGCGACGGGCGTGGCCCGGTCGCCGGCTCCATTGCCGAACTCGGAGAATACGTAGACAGAGGTATCGTTGATCTGGCCAAAGCCGATGCGCCACCACACTCCTTGGCCCTGTCGCTCCAGACGTGGGTCAGCGAGATTGCGGCTCTCGGAGAAGGCGAGTCTCTCGAGCTCCGTCCTGCAGACTATTTCTATCGTCTGCTCGCTCTTGGCTCGTTTGCCCAGGTGGTGAAAGACGAGAACGCTGCGCACAACCTCGCGACCTTCTCGCAGCTTCTGAATACGTTTCAGAACTACTACCACTACACAGGCGTAACGTACCGCAACCGAGAGTCGCTTCGCTTCAACCTTTTTGGCAGTTTCCTGCGGCTGCTCTATGACGGTGGCATCAACGAGTATGAGGACCCCGACCGGCCGTTCCCGAAAGATCACGTTCAGGTCATGACCATACACCAGGCCAAGGGGCTCGAGTTTCCGGTCGTCGTGGTTGGCAGCCTTAGCGCACAGCTATCGAGTTCAAAGCAGATAGACCGGCTACTCGGACCCTACTATAGCCGCCCGCCATTTGAGCCCGAGGGCCGAATCACACTCTTCGACCGCATGCGGCTTCACTACGTCGCGTTCTCACGGCCGCAGAAAGTGCTGGTTCTCACTGCTCACGAGGAGCCAAAGGCTCACTTTGCGGCGATCTGGCAAGGCTTGCCACAATGGCCCTATGTGCAAAAGAAACTTCTGGCCGCTCAGCACTTCGCACTCCATGAGCGGATGCCTGTGAAGCGTTCCTTCAGCTTCACGGGCGATCTGAGGATCTACGAGACGTGTCCGCGGCAGTACCAGTTCTTCCGCGAGTACGACTTCACACCGTCCCGCTCGGCCGTCATCTTCTTCGGCTTGTTGGTGCACGAAACAATCGAGGAGATTCACCGCGTCGTTTTGGATGGCGGCCTTGATACCTTGGACGAGCAGCGCATCCACGAGCTCTTTGACCGTACCTTCCGGTTCCTGTCTCTCAGCGATGTTCGGCCCATTGGTGACGCTGCACGCGTGGCTGCCTTCTCGCAGGTCATCAACTACTTCCGTCAGAATCGGGCGGAGATGCGCCGCGTGATCCAAACCGAAGTGGACGTCTCCCTCGAGAAGGACAGCTACATCTTGGCCGGCAAGATCGATCTGCTACTTGGGGGCGATGGCAAGCTGGAGTTGCTTGACTTCAAGACATCGGCACGTCCGGTAGACAGCCCTGCGCTGCTGGACACCTATGAACGACAGCTCTGTACCTACGCGCACATCCTGGAGCATCGGTATGGGCAGCATGTTGATCGTATGCTGCTGTACTGGACGGCGGAACCGGAGAAGGACAAGGCTCTCATGGCCTTTTCCTATCGGCCCGAACGGATCGACGAAGCGGCTGCGGCCTTTGACAACCTTGTCCAGCGCATTCAGGCAAGGGACTACCGTATTACGCAATTGCCGGCAGCTTCGATCTGCAAAGAGTGCGATCTGCGGCTTCTGTGCCGCACAGAAGGGATCATGGCCGAGGAGGCAAACCAGTGACGGCATCAGACTACGATGCCATTCGTACGGAGAACGAGCGACAGTACGGTATCGGCATTCCTCGCTATGGCCGGATGCTCATTGCAAACAGGTATGCCGATCGGAGTCACTTTATCTACGAACTCCTGCAGAATGCCGAGGACGCCCTCGCCAGGCGGCAGGCATGGAGTGGCTCGCGTGCGGTCGCATTCAAGCTGTCAGACACGCAGCTTCGAGTCTCGCACTACGGCACACCATTCACGGATGGGGACGTTCGTGGTATCAGTGGCATCGCCCTGAGCACCAAGGACGCGACTTCCATTGGCCGCTTTGGGATAGGGTTCAAGTCTGTCTACGACTTCACGGACCGGCCAGAGGTGCATTCGGGTGATGAGCATTTCGCGATCGAATCTTATGTCTGGCCGACGGCGATTGCGCCGGCAGATACGAGGCCAGATGAGACGGTCTTCCTGTTCCCCTTCTCTGATGCCGATACTTCGGCACATGAGGATATCGCGTCCGGGCTGCAGAAGCTCGGGGCCCGAACCCTCCTCTTCCTGCGTCAGATCGAGGAGATTTCCTGGAGCGTGGAGGGTGGCTCTTCTGGCCTGTACCTGCGCAGCAAGCCGGAGGAGATGGGCAAGGGAGTGCGCCATGTCACGCTCATGGGCGAGGAGCAAGGCAAGTCCGATACGGAGGAAATATGGACGGTCTTCGCACGCGAGGTGACGACGGACAAGGGCGACGTCGCTGGTCATGTGGAGATTGCCTTCTCGATAACCAAACCTGACGAGTCTGGCGAGAGGTCAGTGCAAGCAGTCAGCGATTCTCCACTGGTTGTCTCGTTTCCAACCGCGGTGTCGACATATCTCGGTTTCCTCGTGCAGGGTCCCTACCGCACCACGCCGAGCAGGGACAACGTGCCAATCGATGACCCGTGGAACAAGCAGTTGGTCCAGGAAACTGCGGCACTTCTCGTGGATGCACTGCGCTGGCTGCGAGACCACAACAAGCTCAACACAGCCGTGCTGGAGTGCCTTCCCCTCGACCCCATACGGTTCACTGAAGACAGCATGTTCGGCCCGCTGTTCGAAGCAGTGCGCAATGCATTGTTCACAGAGCCCCTCCTTCCGTGTTACTGTGGCAGTTACATGGCTGCCGGCAAAGCGAAGCTCGCGCGAACCCAGGAGTTGCGGGATCTCTTCAGTCCAAGCCAACTCGGAGCCATTTACGGAACTGAAGGAGAGCTGTCTTGGCTCAGCAGAGACATCTCGCAGGATCGTACACCGGGCCTAAGACAGTACCTCATGGGCGAGCTTGACATCGACGAGGTCACGCCCGACGTGATCGTTCCGAAGCTCGACGAGGCGTTTCTTGAAGCGCGGTCGGATGATTGGATTGTGCAACTCTACGAGTTCCTGAACGGCCAGTCGGCGCTGCTCCGGCAGGGGAAGCTGGACGGTCTGCCGCTGGTCCGCCTGGAGAACGGAAAGCACGTTGAGGTCCGCTCATACGGTCAACCACAGGTGTTTCTGCCCAGTACCAGTGAAACCGGCTTTCCTACTGTGCGTCGAGCGGTATGCGCGACCAACGCGGCTCGGGAGTTCCTCGTCTCGCTCGGACTCGCCGAAGCCGATCCGGTGGACGACGTTGTTCGGAACGTGCTGCCCAAGTACGCTGGAGCAGACGTCGATGTATCCGCCGAGGATTATGATGCCGACATGCATCGCATTCTTGCCGCATGGCACTCCGACTCGACCAGCCAGCGCGAGAAGTTGCTGTCAGCTTTGCGCGAGAAGCGTTTTGTCAGGGCGAGGGGCGCTGGTGAGGCAGTATTGCGCTGGGCAACACCCGACGCAGTCTACCTGCCCACAGAGTTACTGAAAGAACTGTTCGCAGGCGTAGTGGGCGTTCTCCTTGTCGACGATGCGTGTGCCTGCCTGCAGAGTCAGGAGGTGGCCGACCTGCTCGAGGCATGCGGTGCTGTTTCTTCTCTACAGCCCATACCAGTGGAAACCCAGCTTAGTTACCAGGAACGCTGGGACATGCGCAAGGAAGCCAGATGCGAGGGACGCTGTCGTGACGAGACGATCGAGGACGTATCCCTTCGCGGGCTTGAGGCATTGCTGTGCAGTCTCCCATCTCTTAAACTAGCTGTCGCGGTCAGGAAAGCGACGTTGCTGTGGAAAGCCCTCTGTGATGTTGAGGAGAAGCACGGCACGCAGGTCTTCGCAGGCAGCTATTGCTGGGTCTACTACACTCAGCGTGTCTGGCCGTTCGACGCAGCCTTCGTACGGCAACTGAACGATGCAGCGTGGGTGCCGGATCGAGATGGCCAGCTGCAGCCGCCGGGGTTGGTCTCGTTTGAGACGACCGGCTGGAAGGAGAACATATTTCTCCTTTCCAAGATCTGCTTCATGCCACCGGTCATCGAGGCCCTTGCAGGGGAAGCCGGCATCGAGCCGGACTTGCTCGACCATCTGAAAGAGCTGGGTCTGACAACTTGGGCCAAACTGCGAGCCAGGCTTGGGATCAAGGATCAATTCGACACAGCCGGAGCAGACGATGTCCGAGCTGCCGTCACGACACTGCTCGGCGGGGCACCTGCCCCGACGCCTGCCGCAGTAAGTCCGTCTGACGTTGAGCAGTCGGGCGCGGGTGGCGATGGCATGGACGGCGGCGCTGGGACGGTCGGCCCAGCCCATTTGAAGGCAAGTATGGCCGCCAGCGGACAAGCCAATACCTGTACGGAGGGCGTTGGTGAAGGTGGAGGCAAGCGCACACCCGGAGGTACCGGCGGGAGGCCATTCATCTCATACGTTGGCATACAACCGGACGATGAGGAGGCGGATCCCGATGGTCTGGATCAGCAGACTCGGATGGCACTGGAGGAGAAGGCCATTGCACTGATTACGGACACCGAACCGAGACTGCACCGCACGCCTGTGGACAACCCCGGATACGATCTCTTCGAGGCTGGCGAAGACGGTCAGCCAGTCCGCTGGATTGAGGCCAAGGCGATGACGGGTGACCTAAGCGGCCGCCCAGTAGGGCTCTCGCGAACGCAATTCGAATGGGCTCAAGAGCACGGCGACACCTACTGGCTCTACATCGTCGAGCATGCCAATTTGCCGCATACTGCACGCATCGTACGGATTCAGGACCCGGCGGGGAAGGCTCGCACCTTCACGTTCGACCACGGCTGGATCAGCGTGGCACAGGTGAGCGAGTCCGCGGAGCTAAACGAGGTAGAACAATCTGAGGGGGGATGACCGACATGGCAAAGATAGACATCACAAAGACAGAACTGGTCTGGCCTGGCAAGTACAACGACGATGGCACACTCAAGGAGGTGCCGAGAGTAAGCCTGCCCTTCCAGGTCATCGAGACGGTTAATGAAAGTCGCGCGTCGCGCGAGGTCAAAGAGAAGGAAGGTGGGTCTCTCTTCGATACCTACAAGGGCACAGAGGGAGAGACGTTTGAAGACGGCTGGAGGAACAAGCTCATCTGGGGCGACAACCTGTTGGTGATGGGGTCCCTGCTGGCAAAGTTCGCTGGGAAGATCGACCTCATCTATATTGACCCGCCGTTCGAGGTCGGCGCAGATTTCACCTTCACAACAGTTGTTGGAGACGGGGATATTGAGTTGTGGAAGGACCAATCGATACTCGAGGAAAAGGCATACAGGGACACATGGGGTCAGGGAACAGACTCGTATCTGTCTATGATTCATCCGCGATTGCTTCTTGCGCGTGAGCTACTATCAGAGACCGGTAGCCTCTTCTTCCACTGTGACTGGAGACTTCAAGGACAGATGAGACTACTTCTTGATGAGGTGCTTGGGGTTGACTGTTTTCGAAACGAAATCGTCTGGCAGAAGAACTCGCTCGGAGCAAAAGGCCGGGCGACTCAGTTCCCCAGGAATCAGGATGTCATTCTCTACTACTCACGTCAGGCTTCAGGATATTCGTATGAGCGACAATACAAGGAAATCCGACAGCCAATCACTCGCGACTCAAGTGGAAAGGAGAAGTATCCCTTCAATGCAAAACGCGACGTTCAAGGTCGCTACTACTGGACATCTCCCCCCGGCGACTACACAGAAGAGAGTATTGCTCGTCTGGAGGAGGAAGGCCGAGTCGAGCGAACTGGCCCGGGTAACGTAAGAATCAAGTATTGGCTGAAGCGTGAAGGTGATGATCTCGTCAACACACGAATTGTCGATGATGTGTGGGATGACATTGAGATGGTGTTTCGGAGCTCTGACCCACGGACAGGATATGCCACGCAGAAACCAGAGGGTTTGCTTCAACGCATAGTGAAAGCAGCTTCTAAGCCGCAAGACCTGGTTCTAGATTTCTTCTGCGGCTCTGGTACGACACTCGCGGTTGCGGAGAAACTGGATCGCCGCTGGATCGGGTGCGACTTGGGCCGATGGGCTATCCATGTCACTCGCAAGCGCATGCTTGGTATCGAGAACTGCAAACCCTTTGAGGTACTGAACCTTGGCAAGTACGAGCGCCAGTACTGGCAAAGTGCGACCTTTGGTGAGGCGAAGGACAAGCCGATTACCGAACAGGCGCTCTACGAGTACCTGGCATTCGTCCTCAAGCTGTATGGCGCGCAGCCGCTGGCAGGGATGAGCCACATTCATGGTCAGAAGGGCAAAGCCATGGTCCACATCGGCGCCGTGGACGCGCCGGTGACCATCGATGAGATCGGCGCGGCAGTGGACGAGTGCGCGAAGCTCAAGCAGAAAGAGTTGCACGTACTGGGCTGGGAGTGGGAAATGGGCCTGTACGACCTGATCGTCGAGGCGGCAAAGAAGAAAGGTGTGAAACTCCTTTTGTTGCAGATTCCGCGCGAAGTGATGGAACAGCAAGCGGCCGCCAAGGGCGACGTGCACTTCTTCGAGCTGGCCTACCTGGAAGCGGAGATTAAGCAACCCAAGAAGCTGACTGCGCGGGTGGCGCTCAAGGACTTCGTCATCCCCAATACCGACTTGATCCCTGAGGACGTGCGCAGCAAGGTCAAGGCATGGTCAGACTACATCGACTACTGGGCTGTGGACTGGGACTTCCAAAACGACACCTTCATGCAGGGCTGGGTCGCCTACCGCACGCGCAAGGAGCGCAAGCTCCCGCTCACCTCCGACCTGCATGTCTACGAGAAACCAGGCGCATACCGCATTCTCGTCAAGGTCATCGACATCTTCGGCAACGACACTTCGCAGGCCTTCGACGTAGAGGTCAAGTAGCCATGGCCAAAGGTGTCATTGCGTACGACAAGGACCTGCCCGAGATAGCAGGACGTTGCCCATGGGATAAACCGACTTCGTACCTGGTCAAGGATAAGGCTGCACCGACTGAGTGGCGGGAGGAGACTGCTGGTCGCCGTCCCAGCCAGTTGCTCCTCGTGCCGAAGATCCGTGCAAACGTGGATGCATGGCGCGAGCAGGGCTATCCTGGCGCCTCCGAAGTCACGCGGCGCCTGTTTGCATACTGGTTTGATGAAGACCATGAGGTGACCGGCTATCCGGTACCGTTCCGGTACTGGTTCTGTCAGCGCGAGGCGATTGAGACATTGGTCTGGCTGGTCGAGATTGCGGACGAGCGCGACACACAGAAATTGATCAAGTCCTTTGCCACAGTCTACAAGAAGGACCTGTACTCGGACAACATCGTCTTCCAGACCACGATGGAAGGCCAACGGCAGCTTCGTCGCTACGTGCCGGAGAGAGATAATGAGGGCTTGCAGGATCTTCCGCCCGAGGACCTGTGCCGCTTCGCCTTCAAGATGGCAACGGGCTCGGGCAAGACATGGGTCATGGCGATGGTGGTGGTCTGGTCGTACTTCCACAAGAAGCGCGTGCCCGACTCACGGCTTTCGACCAACTTCCTGATCGTTGCGCCAAATGTTATCGTCTATCAGCGGCTGGACAAGGACTTTAGAAGCAACCGCATCTTTGACCAGCTACCACTGATTCCGCCCGAGTGGAAGGGGCAGTTTGCGCTCAAGGTGATCCTGCGAGGCGAACCCACTGAACCCGATGCCTCGGCGAACCTCTTCCTTACGAACATTCAGCAACTCTACGAGTCACGGGACCAGCCGTGGACTCCGCAGAATGCGGTCGATGCGCTCTTGGGCAAGAAAGCTGTCAAGGACCTTGCAGCAGGCCAGCGTTCGATGCTGGAGCGGGTCAAGTTGCTCAAGGACGTGGTTGTCATAAACGACGAGGCCCATCATGTGCACGACGAGGATCTCAAGTGGAGCCAGTCGTTGCTCGCAGTGCATGCGGCGTTGCCTCAGGGTCTCGGCTTGTGGCTCGATTTCTCTGCTACGCCGAAAGATCAGGGCGGCAGGTACTACCCGTGGACAGTCGTTGACTACCCACTCGCGCAAGCCGTGGAAGACCGCATCGTCAAGGCTCCCATCATCGTCACCATGGAAGATGACCCAAAACGGCCCATGCAGGACCCGGACGACATCACCAGGGATACGGTTGACAAGAAATACAGCTACTGGCTGCGTGCCGCCGTCGCGCGCTGGAAGGAGCACTGGAATGTCTACAAGGAGCTGAGCCTCAAGCCCGTACTCTTCATCATGGCAGAGAAGAACGTACACGCCGATGTGCTGGCCGAGTACTTGTGGAAGACCGAGGAGTTCGGTTTCAAGGAGTCGGAGGTGCTGGTCATCCACACTGATGCGAAGGGTGAAGTCACCAAGGGCGAGCTTGAAACGGCCCGCCGGGTCGCTCGTGACATCGACAAACCCGAGAACCCGATCAAGGCTATCGTCAGTGTCATGATGCTGCGGGAGGGCTGGGATGTGAAGAACGTGACCGTCGTCCTTGGGTTGCGACCCTTCAGCGCCAAGGCCGAGATCCTCCCTGAACAGGTCGTTGGCCGAGGCCTGCGCCTGATGCCGCTCGAAATTGGCCCCGATCGAACGCAGACATTAGAGGTACTGGGCACGCGCAACCTGCTTAACATCCTGCGCACCCAGCTGGAAGCCGAGGGTGTCGGCGTGACAACCGCCAAGGCTGGCCCACCGATGCCAATTATCATCCAGCCAGTGCAGGAGCGGTCTGCATATGACATCGCCATCCCGATTACCAAACCGAGTCTCACGCACGACGTGCGCAAGCTTGACGATCTCGACGTTGGAGCGCTACAGCCCGTGTTCGACCAAGAGGAGCTTGCCGAGATCTATCGAGTCAATCTCAAGCTCGAGTTCGCTACGACATCGACACCCATCGGTGAGGTCGATATTGCAGCCGCACAGTTGCCAATGCCCCAGGACCTGGTTGGCTCTGTCACGAACAAGGTGATTGATCGTGCCAAGCTCCCCAACCGTTTCGCTGAAATGTACCCAGCAGTGCGAGACTATGTCTGCACGCGCTGTTTTGGCCGACAGGTCGATCTCGAGAGTGATGTCATCCGTTCGCAACTTGCACGGCTCGAGATTCAGGAAGGCATTGCCAAATACCTCGCCCGTATAATCGCGGAGCTCACCATCGAGCGCCGCACCATCGAATTCGAAAGAGCCGACTACCGCCTGTCTCTTACGACCCCGTTCAGCTGGCGGCGCGATCTGAAGCCACAGCCGGTGGTTGCGAAGAAGACCATCTTCAACTACGTTGCCACCTACAATGGGTTCGAACGCCGGTTTGCCGAGTTTCTCGACCAGGCCGCTGATGTGCTACGCTTCGCCGCTCTTGGTACGACCGAGCAAGGCGAGTCTGGGTCGCAATTCCGCGTAGACTACCTCAAGTCCACGGGCGCCATCGGCTTCTATCACCCGGATTGGGTCGTGGTGCAGAAGACCGGGGCGGGCGAGGTCAACTGGATTATCGAGACCAAGGGTCGCGTCTGGGAGGGTACGGAGGCGAAGGACGAAGCCATACTGCAGTGGTGCCTACACATCAGCGAGGAAACGGGGACCACGTGGCGCTTCATCCGCGTGAATCAGGTCGACTTTGACGGACGTAGGGCCAATGCGCTCAGCGACCTCTTGGAAGGTATGGTGTAGCGCTGATCCTGGGACCCTGTCGGCGAGTGTGCATGGCACAACAGAGCTGAACAAGTCCTATAGCAGGAGGCCGGACCGCAGGGAGGCCGGATGCTGCTGTGCGAGCGAGACGGACGGGCTGTTCGTGACGCCCTCTAAGGCTATCGGGGTAATAGACTGCGGCGTCGGGAAAGAGCGTGAATCAGAATACACGGGAGGTCGAGCATGAGAATCGCAAGCGTACCGTCGTGGAAGTTCGCCGACGTCGTCGCGGCCAACGGTGTCTGGGGTGCAAACCGGTCCCGCTTTGGCAAGTGGGGGTTCGGTGAGACCCTGGTCCTGCTGGTCGGCAAAGAGGGAGTCCTCGTTGCCACCGTGAGTGGCAAGCCGTTCATGTCCGACCGGATGATCTGGGAGGACAACCTGTACGAGTATCGCATCCCCGTCCATGCCGAGAAGGCTCTGCGCGGCGACGCGGGCGCAGCCGCCAACCAGGTGGTCCACAAGGCTCTTGCTGCTGGTCTCGGTGGCATCTACGGCGCCTACATCATGAGCCAGAGCAGACTGCCTGAGGAAGTGGAAACGCTCGTGAAGACTGCCTTCTAGATGCATGTCATCAGAATGGGGGCGTCGGACTGCGTTCGCTGCACGTGCCCGACCAGAGAGCTCTAGCACGCCGCACTTTATGGAATTGCGCCGACGGACTAGAATGGCTCCTGAGAAGCACGCGCATGTGGAGGGGCCATGGGTGAAACGGGCACGGTACTGTAACATGTCACGCATATCCACAACCTCGGCGGCATTTTCCTGTCCGCCATCCACTGCTGGGATGCTGCGCAGAGGCGGCGTGGCTGGACACCGTTTCCAGATGCCGTCGTGCATCGGCGGAGGGACCCCATCCCGCTGACCAACAATGATGTGACTGAGTATGTGCCTTTGTCCTTCTGTGCGAACTCGCCGTTCCTCTACGACCTGACAGACGAGGCGAGCTCGTGGGGGCAGCATCTGCATCGCCGCACGTATCACGCGCCTGTCGACCACGACGACGTCGCGATCCTGTGCCTTGACGGCGTCAGGGTGCTAGACCTGCCCGGCGTTATCTACACGGACGGCGATGACCGCAGCCGCTCAGTGCACTTCTATGAAGCTTGGGAGCTACCAACACATGTCGACTGGGCAGCTGTCACGGCGGCCACGTGTCTGGACGATGCCGTCAAGGCGCGCAAGGCGGCTAAGGTGTTGGTGCCGAGGTATGTCCCTTCTGCGCTCATCACCTCGGTCATCCTGCATTCCCGTGTCGTGCTCGACTATGTCCAGGATACGCTCTGCAATCTGGCCGATGCCAACACCGACGACGACCGGCGGTTTGCTCGCTTCATGAATATGCTCCACGTGTACCCCGATCGGTACTTTCCGCAGTATGCCGGCGCATACTAGGACTGCGAAGGGGCAACGCCCTCGACGCGCCGGGGCCATGGAGGTCTCCTGATGGAGTCTTTTGTCAGAGCTGCCCTGGACGAATTGTGCGGCGCGCTGGACCAGGAGATCGCCGCTGAGCGGTCGGGCCATACCAGGACGAAGATCCCCCTCGCGGACGGACGGCTACTTGGACTGGGAGGAGGCAACGACCTGCTCTACTCGTTCGCCTGCTACGCCGACGTCAACCTGCCAGACGAGTCTCCAGTACAGCTAGTTGCAGGGTCACGTACCGTCCACGGAACCCTCATCAGCTCTGAGCAAGAGGCTGTGACGGTTGCCGTCGGTGAGGACCTGGGCAGCCTCATCGACAGCGCCGACATGGTGCCATCGCCGTGGGAACTCCTCGAGAAGCTCAAAGAGCGCCTACAGGAGCTGCCGTCGCGGTCTGACGACGGGCTTTTGTCCCAATCTCTGGCGCTCCAGAAGCCCTGGCGTGGGAGCGCCGCCTACGTGAGCGGCGCGGTCACAGCACAGCTCAACGCTGGTCAGCAGGATGCTATCGCTTTGTGCCTGAGCAATGACGTGTCCTTCATCTGGGGTCCGCCCGGCACCGGGAAGTCGATGACAGTGGGCCGGCTCGTGCAACAGCTGGTTCTTTCGGGCAGGCGTGTCCTCGTCACTGCACACAGCAACGCGGCTGTTGACGTGGCCATGCTGGATGTCGTCGAGGCATGCGGATCACTGCGGGAGCTGAAGAACGGTCGGATTCTGCGGTATGGATACGTGAGCAAGGACGAGCTGCGTCAGCACGCTGACGTCATTCCCCTCGAGGTGCTGGCGCGGAGCAGCTCGGTCGCCCGCGATATCAAGACGTGCAGGGAACGGCGGAGGGCGCTGTTGTCTGGCGTAGTCTCAGAGCGGCGGCGCCTGACGGATAGGGAGGCGGCGGAGCTACGTACGCTTCGGGAGACGGTTGCACAGCGCATGCCTGCATATCTGCAGGAGGAGGACCGGCTGGTCGACCGCGCTCAGGTCGTCGGATGTACCCTGGCGAAGTTCTCAATATCACCAGCTCTCCTAGAGAAGGGGTTCGACACGGTCATCGTCGACGAGGCCAGCATGTCGCTCGTACCCTACGTAGCGCTTGCCGCATCTCGCGCTGCAACCCACCTTGTGCTGGCGGGCGACTTCATGCAGCTCCCGCCCATTGCTGTGTCCGAGGAGCCACTGGCACAGCGCTGGATACAACGGGACGTGTGGCGAGTGCACGGAATCCCCGACGCAGTGCGTGCCCGGCGGCTCCCGCCCGGCGTTGCAGTGTTGACTACGCAATACCGCATGCATCCGGCCCTGTGTGTCACCGTGAGCGACATGTTCTATCAATCACGACTGCAAAGCGCGGACGGGGTCCGCGAGAGGACAGCCCCGTTGGCACGACTGGGCATCTTCCCGGGCCACAGCATCTGCGCCGTCGACACAGGTCCTCTTGCTCCGCGCTGCTACAAGGAGGGCGACGTCGGGACGTCCCGCCTCAGTCTGGTTGACGCGATTGTAGCAGTTTGCGTTGCAGCACATGCGACGGCGGGCGGGAGTGGCCGGGTCGCCGTCATCACGCCCTACGCCGCACAGGCACGTCTCATGCGCACGATGGCGCGCGAACTGGGGTTCGCAGACGACCGTATGTCCGTCTCAACCGTGCATCGGTTCCAAGGGTCCGAGCAGGACGTGGTCGTGTTTGTCCCGGCCGAGGGGTACCCTCAACCCCGCATCGGATACTTGTCGGACATGCGAGCGTTCGACACCGAGAGCATCGCGGCGCGACTGCTCAACGTTGCCATCTCCCGAGCGCGTGGCAAGGTCATCCTGGTCGGTGACGCCACATACATCAGTCAGCGCCTGACCACGAACGCGCCGCTGCGGCAGCTGTTCGCTGCCGCTCAGGACCAGGACGCCATGCTATCTGCGACAGCGTACGCCCTGAGGCAGCGTGGACTCCTGCCACAGCAGCTGTCTGAGGACAGGATCGACTTCATCGACGGCGAAGGATTCCTGCTACGGCAGCAGACCGAGAAGAGCTGCCCCTCCCCGCATAGCTACGTCATGGCGTATCTTCCAGCCGACGTCGCAGTGCCGGATGCTTGGCGTGCCCTCGCTGCGTCAAGCGGGCCTGACACGGTGCTCAGTTATGGTGGTCAAGCCCGCTTCGACCGGCTGATCGCCGAGTTTACGGGGGGACACAGGAACTGGGGAGGGTCGAGGTGTTGTGAGAGCCTGCTGTGCCTCGACGGTCAGCACCTGTTACTCGAGGGCGTCTTCGGCCAAGAGTACGGCACTCGGCATGCGCGCATCGTCCTCCACATGCCCAAAACCATCAGCGTCTACCTCCTGCACTCGGGTCTCGGCCCCACCCGCGAGCTGGGCGACGTCATGCGCCGCGCCAGGCCTGCGGAACAGGACCAGACTGAGCCTCGGCGGCGCACGCGCGAGAAGAAACGCCCGGAACGTGCACCCGAGAAGGTGCGGTCGGCCAACAGAGGTGCTGCGGCGGGCGCCAGGTTTGTACCGAGCCCGTGCCCGGACTGCGGCGGGAGACGCGAGCTGCGCGCCGACGTCGACGGCCTGCATACCGAGTGCATGCAGTGCCACACCATTGAGCCTGCAACGCTGGCTTCGTTGTATGGCATCGTGGAGAAGATGGGCGTGCGGTGTCGTTCTTGCGGATGGCGCATGGAAGCCCGCTGGGGTCGTGCTGGCCGATATTACCTCTGCTGTCAGGGCAGTTGCCAGAACACGGTCACAGCCGACGCACTCAGAGAGTGGATACAGGACGGGATCCAGCCAGAGAACGTCTACGTCGGAAGCAGATCACACTAAGCGAAGGATAAGGCATGACCTCCTGACGCAGGGATGGGGCACGATACCCTGCAGGATCCGCGTTCGCTCCTGCCTTTCTTGCATGGCGGGGCGAAGGCGATAGCATGAATGGCGAACGAAGGAGGTTGAGCGATGCGTAGAGGGAACGTTTCATCAAGCTTGTTGGATGTTCAGTATGAGGGTCTCACTGATGCGCTCGACAGGGTCAACGTCACGCGGTCGTTCTCCAGGTGGGCTGGGATCGCGTTTCTCGGTGTCGTTGTTGCCGGGGGCTGGCATCTCTATGACCCATGGTTCCGACGCAGTCCCTACCTCGGTTGGGTCGGGGTAGGAGTCCTTGGTATCTATGTGCTCGTGCTGGTTCTCGGCATCCCGCGCATACTGCTGCCCGTCGTCAAGACCTACAACGAGCAGATTGCCACCAACCGGCGCGAGCGTGCAGCTGAGGACGCAGTGGATGCAATCCTGAAGGCGCTTGATGAGATGAAGTACAGCGTGTTCCGGAATGTCTACTTGGGCTATGGCGATTTGGATCACGTTGTGGTGGGCCCAACGGGCATCTTCGTCATCGAGACCAAGTCCAATCGCGGCACTGTTGAGATGGAGAACGGGCACCTCAAGATCCGGGGCCTCGACGAACCCAAGAAGGACTATGAACGTCAGGCTAGCCAGGAATCCTGTCAACTGAAAGTCGCCCTGTCCGAGCGTCTACAGGAGAGCCGCGTGTTCGTTGAGCCCATTCTGGCATTCCCTTCAGCGGCAAAGGTCCCCGACGGGCTGGAACTCCGCCGCGTCAACGCTGTCGTTCCTGTTCGTGTTGTGCACGGCAAAGACCTGATTAGCGTCATTGCCGGGCACCGCACCGGGATGAGCACCGCGACCCTCGAGGCGTGCAAGAAAGTGATGCAGGATATTGTCAATGAGGCAGCAACTGCCGACAGGAAGTCGTAGCTCGAGAATCCCACTGGCGGGGCGAACATCGGCAACCAGCATCGGTGACCGAACTCAACACAGGAGGCGCAAACACATGAGCGACAGGAGTCTGGAAAGCTACGTAGTGAAGTTCAAGGCGTTCCTCGAGACACCGAAAGGCAAGGAGATCTCTGCAGAACGTGATATCAACCAACGATTCTTCCAGGAAGAACTGAGGGGAAGGCTCGATGATTTCACGACGTCGACCCTCGAGGAAGTCCTTGGCCATCTGTGGTCCATGGCTGTCTGGGGCAACAAGTCCTACTACGCCGGACGTATTGTTGAGATGAACACCGGCGGGTTGCCCACCGTCGTGCAGTACCTGAAGGAACTCTATGCGTCCAAAGACCCGATTGAGACATATGCTGCTGTGGTTGGCTCGTTCCACGGCATGGGGCCGTCTTCTGTGAGCGAGGCACTGGCCTATCTCCACCCGGACGAGTTTATCCCGTGGAACAAACAGACGCGTATCGCGCTACGCAAGCTGGGCGTGCTGCCGGAGCTTCAGAAGACCTACAGTCTCTCGCCAACGCAGTATCGGGCCTTCATTGGGCAGTGCAAGGTGCTCGCCACGGCTCTCGTCAAGGCGGGCCTACCGGGTGACTACTACATGCTGGACTTCTGCTTCTACTGGCTAGCGCAGTTGGCAGGAGAGACTGTCGATGTCAATCCTGTCGTTACGGCGTGGAATCACGATGAGATGAAGGATGCCATCAACAACATTGGCATCACGCTTGGGTTCACGTCCGACGAGGAGGTGTCTGTGGGCGTCGGCGCGCGCGTTGATTGTGTCTGGACGGCCCGCATCGGTAACCTCGGCCAGGTCAAGCTGGTGTTCGAGGTCCAGAAGTCTGGTTCCATAGACAGTCTCGTACTGAACCTCCAGAAAGCAGCGGCAGATCCGAGCGTTCAGAAGATTGTCGCAGTGTCTGACGCTCCTCAGATCGAGCAGATTCGCCATGAAGTGGAAGGGTTGAAATATGTGTTCGGCGACAAGCTCGTGTTCTGGGATGTCAACGACGTCCAGGGAGTCCTGGAACACCTCCGCAGCGCGTTCGAGATTCTTCGTCGGACGGGTATCTACGGCAACTGAGCAGGGTCACGACGTGTCGTGAGGAACCGAAGGCAGCACACAGAACACCGGGGAGAACTGACGCTACGGGTCATCCATCCCGATGGGTCTCTGCCGCTGGGCGGCGTCATGGGGATTCTCGTGTCCTATGGTTCGGCTCTGTGCTGGATCGACTTGGAGCCATGAGAAGAGTCTACTGCAAGCGAAACCCCTGAGCGAGAGTACGCCATCGCCTTGAGGAGGGCAGAATGAACAGAAGAATGGCAATAACGCTAGTGTTGGTCACATGTCTGTGCTTGACTGGCATCGTCCTGCCTCGTCCTACTGCTCACGCCGAGAGCTCACTAGCATGGGAGCAGATCGGCGAACCCATGGGCAAGGTGTGGTGGCCAGTTGTGGATTCCAAGGATGCGAGCCACATGTATGTCGTGGCGGACGGGGGCCTCTACCGATCCACAGACGCGGGCAAGTCATGGGAGCGCATCTGGTCTGGCAGCATCAGGTGGGAAATCCAGGTTCTCTACACATCAACAGCGCGTTATCTGTTCATCTGCAATCAGTGGAATGCATACTACTCGACGGATGATGGAGTATCGTGGCAGCCACTGAATCCACCCTCTGGCTTGTATGTACCGTCCATCAGCTGCGTTCTAGCGACGAGTATCGACGGCCAGCATGTCACCGTGTTTGCCGGCAATGACCAGGAGGTCGTGCGCAGTACAGATATGGGCCAGACGTGGCAGATTGTCTCCAAGGATGCCGGTGGCGCCGGATTCGGTGCCAATTATCTGTATGGGAGTGCGTCGGATCCCCGGTTCGTGCTGGCGTTGACGCGGGTGTCTCTTACCGGCAGTACATGGCCGAGAAGCATGTACCGCTCCTTCGATGCAGGGAGCACGTGGCAGAGATGCGACATGACGACGCCTCTCGCGGGGAGCACCAACCCGAGTGTCATGACGCCGTGTCGTGTGGTGGTTCACCCCACCGACCCACACGCCCTGTATCTGATGACAGGTGAGCGCGTCTTTGGCTCCAGCGACTGTGGGGACACATGGCAGGAGTTGATGAACGGCCTGCGCCCCGGTGACAATCTTCAGGGGTTTGTACTGGACGTTGCGGATCATCTGTCGCTCTGGTTGACCAAGAGCGATGGGTTGTTCACTTCATCGGATGCCGGGGCTTCGTGGATCAAACGAGATGTCTCGTGTACGCAGCAGAACGGCAGTACACCGTGGACGTTGGCACCCGTCATCCTGAATGCACTTGTCCAGTCTCCGCCATCGCCGGATACGTGGTATGCCTCGAGCGGGACGTCGCTCTACGTATCAAAGGACCACTGCGCAACATGGTCGCGCGTGCTGGAAGGCGATGTGTCTGCGCTGTGGGGGCATCAATGGTCCGTGGACGGCACGCGGTTGTATGCCGAGGGACCGGGCGGTATCTTGGTCTCGACCAACGGCACACGGTCCTGGTCTGTGTTGTGCGACTACTCTGGGACCGTATGTGCGGTAGCCCAATCGCCAGCGGCACCCGAGTCCCTGTTTGCCAGTGCTACCGGCAACAGGCTGCTGGTATCCAAGGACGGCGGTCAGTCCTGGTCTCTCTTCGACACGCCCGCTCAGTTCGGCATCATCATCGCCGACCCCAGGAATGCCGGCACGCTCTATGCCTCGGACTTCTTCCAGAGCTACATTGACACGAGCGACGCCAGTGGCAAGACATACAAATCCTTGGATGCAGGACGTACCTGGACTCAGGTCCTCGGAGGTCTGCCCGCTCGGCACTGTATGGCCATGGCGGTGGCACCAATTGATTCCAGCCGTGTGCTATGGGCTAGTCGGCGCGAGGTCTACCTGTCAAAGGATGCAGGATTGACGTGGAAGCTGGTGATGCAGTTGAAGCAGCCCGGGATCACGTGGACGGTAGCCTTCAGTCCAAGTACCACAAGCACGATGTATGTCAGTGCGGAGACGGAAGGAGTCCTACGAACGACGGATGGTGGTTTGACCTGGGCTCCGGCAACAGCCGGGATGTCCGTGGCCAAGTATTGGCATCTCCTGGCGGTGGAACAGACGTCCCCCTACCGGCTCTTTGTCTCTACCGCATACGGCGTGTTCGAATCCGATGACGGAGCGGACAGCTGGATTCCGGTCAACAGCAATGCCGTCGGGGTGTCGTTCAAGCAGTTGTCATGTTCGCCGGGGTTTGGGGGCTTGCCGATGGGCATTACGACCGCTGGCATCTGGATGCAGCTGAAGCTGCGCCTGCAGCCGCCTGCGGACGTCAAAGCCCAGTCCCAGAAGAACGCGGTCCAGCTCACGTGGACCTCGGTCACTGCTGGGCTGGTCGTCCCTGTTGCGTATGACATATGGCGGAGTACAGACGCTGGCTTTGGTTCGCCTGTCCGCGTCGGACGTGTGCCTGAAGGTGGCACAACGTATACAGACACCACGACGTGGGGCTACAAGCCCTACTACTACCGGGTGGGAGCTTGGGATGGGTATGAGACGCCTGAGCAGGTGCTGCTGTCAGCTCCAGTCAAGGCTGCGGCGCTGGACGACATACCTCCGGTCATCACCCTGAAGTCCCCTGCAACGAACCCATGGACGAGTCCTGATGCTGCGTGTGCGCTGTCGTTCAAGGTCGAGGACGCAGAGACCGGCGTCGCGTCAGTCACGGTCGATGGGTCGACGACAGGCCTCTCGCAGTCATACGGCACGTATACCCAGAACTTGACACTGGAACCCGGGTGGCGTCAGATGTTCATTGTCGCTCGCGACATGACTGGCAATACCACGCAACTGGCCGTCCGCATCAGGTACGTCCGCACGACGGTCGTGGAGGTCCACCCGGCGGCACCGTACGCGTCCGCGTACATCTCCCCCGGGTACCGGCCCGTGTCCGTGAAGACTGTCCGCAGTCGCACGTTCGTGCCCGTGAGGGATCTGGCTGAAGCGCTGGGAGCTCAGGTATCGTGGGATGCTGTTGCTCGCAAGGCGACCATCACCCGAGGCACGACCACCATAGTCCTGTGGATCGGTAAACCGACTGCCACGGTCAACGGCGTGCGAACGCCCATCGACGCCAAGGACTCCAAGGTTGTCCCTTTCATCGAGGGAGGCAAGACCTACATGCCAGTCAACTTTGTCGCCAGTTCGCTTGGTGCGGTCGTGTCCTACGATGCCAAGACCAAGATCGTGACCATCACACTGAAGGAAGGATAGAAGATGTTCGCTACATACTGGTCACAGGATCTGGAGGTCAAGAAGGCATTTCGTGAGGCCATCCGTCGTAAGGTGGAACTGGAACGGCTGGCCATAAATCAGAGAGTGGACGACGACCTGCCACGACTGCTGGCCTGGATCGCTAAGCCCATCGTCAACATGGACTTCAGGGCGACGCGCGCCAAGTGGGATGCGCAGGGAGCACAGGGTGAGGGGACGGTGTCGGGTGCCTTGTCGTGGTGGTTGTCCAGAACATACAACGTGTTCGACGACGTTGTGCTAGAGGTACACCCGGGCGAGTTCATCCAGTTCGATCATATCGTGATTTGTCCTGCTGGCGTGTTCGTGCTGGAGACCAAAACCTGGAGCGGTTCCGTCATCTGCAACCACCGCGGATGCCGTATATGGCAGGGCAAGCATCTGGTACAGCTGGACGGCAATCCGGTGTCGCAGAACGAGCGGCACATCCGATTGTTGCACGAATGGATGCGGACAGCCGTTCCGAAACTGCGCCTGGATCGGGAGCATCTGTACCCCATCGTTGTGTTCAAAAAGCTGGAGAAGCTCAAGGTGGAAGATGACTGCGGCATGCCGGTCGTGGAAGGTGGCATCGCGGCGACCCAGGAGATCCACCGGCACCACGATGCCGTGTTGACTTTGGAGCAGATCGAGACGCTGTGCCTTGCCATCAAGCACGCGAAGCCGCTGGGAACGGATGCCACTGCGGCCGTTGATGTCGGCAGACCAAACAAAGTCGCGGCATGGCATCAGTCTGCTGCATCCGTCGCAAGATCTGAACCCGTCGACGCTACCCCGGAGGGACAGAGCGATGTGGAGGAAGGAACCACCAAGGGTGGGCGCCGCTTCGTCCGTGTGCATGGAACCAAAGAGCAGACGCGGGCCATCGCCAGGTTGCGGGAGAAACAGGGCCAGCATCCCGGCGACGTCAAACAGGACCAGAAGGACTTGGGCGTGTGGTACTTCTACCTGGGTCAGCAGGAGAAGCCGGTAGACTAGACTCCGAGATCGGCGCGATTGATCTGACCGGTCATGCCGCGCATAGTACGTATGGCTGAGTCCTCTGGGCATCGTTGCCATGACTGACAATCGGTCCGCGCACGTTCAAGGCTCCGGGAGCTTGTCACAGGAAGAGGATCCTGCCTCGAGATGGAAACGGCATTCCCGAATCTGGGGGCGTCTCTACAGCATGGTCCAAGGCACCGCGACGATGTTCCTGGCCAGGTGCAGGACGCGCGTGCCGGTATAGATGATGGCGGCCGCGGGGCATGCCGGCTCCTGTCCCATGTACCAGCGCAGGTGCTCCGTGTCGGACCAGGAAACATGGTCAGCCAGTTTCACCTCGATGGCCGTCTTCTTCCGGTCGCGTTCGACGACGAAGTCGACGTCGTGCAGGGGCCCGCGGCGCGTGCGTACAAACCAGATCGAGAGACTGTCCAGGTCCGCGAGCGCGTGGATGCTTGTGCAGACCAGCGCCTCGAACAGGTGTCCAGCCAGCGTGTCCTCAATGGAATCTGGTGTTCTCTTGCCCAGCAGGGAGCAGATGAGTCCGGTGTCGAACAAGTAGGACTTCCAGTTGCGCCGGACTGACGCCACGTTGGCGAGAGGAGCGGGAGGCACCAGGTCCAGCAGGTGGGCAGTCCTCAGGGTCTCTACATATCTCCCCACGGTGGAGGAGCTGACATGGGTGTTGTTGGCGACCGAGGAGTACTCCAGCAAGGATCCGGTGGTGATAGCGATCATGTGCATAACTGACCGGTAGTCGATCCTCGAGGCGACTGCCGATATACCGGGCAGGTCACGCTCGATGTATGTCTGAATGTAGCTTTCCCAGAAGAGGGCAGCTTCGGCGGGCGTGCCCTCGCGGATGCCGGGCAGACAGCCGGTGAACAACACTGTCTTGATATCGGGGGCGGCAGACGTGTCCTCCTCTGGTGGCAAGGTGCCATTCAACAGGTCGAGTAACCAGGACGGCTTGCCTGCGCCGTGCCACTCGCTCCAGGTGGGCTGGCGCAGGACACTGTACCCCGCACGTCCTGCTAGGCTCTCGTGGATCTGCCGGAGCAGGAGGAAGTTTGCAGAACCGCTCAGGACGAAGCGACGCGATCGATCGTCGTCGACCGCTTTCTTCACGCTGATGAAGAGGCCCGGCACACGCTGTGCCTCGTCGATAACCATGCGGTCTGCTTGGTTGACGAAGCCTTGTGGATCGTCGTGGGCCTGCGTCATCGTGGTCAAGTCGTCCAGGTTGACGTGCAGGTAATCGGCGAACATTGGCTCGTTGGACAGAAGGGTACTCTTCCCGGTCTGCCGGGCTCCAGTAAGGGCCAGAGCGGGGAAGACGTTCTCTGAAAGCTTCAATCGATCGGTCATCCAGCGTGGTTTGTACATTCGCGTCACCTCGTGATGCCATTGGCATCATCTCATGCCGGCATTGTACGCCGAGCCGGAATTCCTGCAAGGTCAATAAGTCGATTCAACGAATGTCTGCAGTACCCTTCAGAAGAAGCTGGCTGCTGCTGGCGTCACGCTCGAAGAAATGGATTCTACTCCACACAGACGCGACTCATTGATCTGTAACACTCTCGTCGACTTTGGAACCCCCCGAGCATGTTGGTTCAATGCAAGGGGTGCTTCTGTCCCGAGAATGTTACAGTACGATGGTCAGCCGAGGGCGTCGTCCTCACGGAGACGGGAAACCAAATGACAAGGGTACTCGTCATTTGGTCGGATGAGCGCTAATAGATGCTCTTGGAGCGAGTGCCGGCCTTCACTGATATGGGGTCAGCTGGTAAAGAGCCCCCGAGTATGTTCCTCCAATACGAGGGGGCACCTAGCCAAAGTGGTAAGGAAGGGCTGGATTCCCGCCTGCGCGGGAATGACAAACAATTCGTCGTTCCGGCGCAGGCGGGGACCTTCCGGGTGCGTTCTGGACGTGTCCAAAAGCATGACTACCACTACGTACTTGACACTGCTGTGAGTAATTGGTATATTAAGTACCAGTAGACAACATAAGTGTCAAGAGAGAGGTTGAGATGCGAGTTCGAGAGTTCATCGATACCCACAAGGTGTTCACGTACCGTGAGTTTGCGATAGCTCATGATGGCGACGTGCCGTCAGCAAGGCTGACACGTGATGCCCTGTTGAGCCAGTATATTCGGGCCGGTCGTCTCGTCAGAGTCCGTCGTGAGCTCTTCGTTACGGTGCCTCCTGGCATCGATCCTGCCACGGCAGTCACCGACCCCATGGCCGTCGCTGCCAAGATGGCCACTGATGCTGTTCTGGCCTACCATACGGCACTGGAGTACCATGGGGCTGCCTACAGCGTCCACAGTCGGATGACATATCTGACCGGTGTGGGTCAGCGCGCGTTGGTGTTCCAGGGTATCACGTATACTCCAGTGCCATTTCCTCGCGCGCTGGTGAACCGCCATCAAGAGAACATGATGGCCGATGAGGGGTTCAGAGGTACCACGTTGGCCTACGTCACATCGCGCGAGCGCACGCTGGTCGATGTCCTCGATCGGGTCAGCCTGTCCGGCGGGTGGGAGGAGGTATGGCGATCTCTGGAATTGATGTCCTCCCTGGACCTGGAGTTTGTGGTCACGTACGCGCTGGCATTGGGGAATGCAACGACAATCGCCAAGGTCGGGTTCTTCCTGGAGCGGCACGGTGAGCAGTTCGCGGTGGGGAGTGGCGTTCTAGAGCGTTTGCGGACCCGCGTTCCGCGCGGTCTCCATTATGCCGATCGAGGTCGGGCTTCCGCTGGACGCCTAGTGGAACAGTGGCATCTGATCATGCCAGTCACTGTTCTCGATGAGGACTGGGAGGAGGACAGGTGAAACTGAGCCACGACATTCTGATGGCAGACGCTGGCGCAACCGGCTTCCGTCCCGAGATCCTGGAGAAATGCGAGTTGCTGCTCAGCCTCCTGCAGGGCCTGGTCGATGATCCCTTTCTTGGTCCTCGACTGGTGCTAAAGGGAGGCACTGCACTCAACCTGTTCGTGTTCGACGCTCCTCGACTTTCCCTGGATGCTGACGTGAACTACATCGGAGCTACTGATGTTGGGACAATGGAGACCGAACGGCCGCTGGTTGAAGCTGCCATCCGCAGCGTCTGCCAGCGCGAGGGCTACAGGATAGGCCGGACTCCGGACAAGCACGCGGGAGGGAAGTGGCATCTGGCGTACACATCCGCATTGAGCGGCAGCGCAGAGCTTCAACTCGATGTCAATTTCATGCTGAGGGTCCCCTTGTGGCCGGTTGTTGCTCGGGACTCCAGGACTCTTGGACACGCAGGCGCTCGCCAAGTACCCGTCCTCGATGTCAATGAGTTGGCGGCAGGCAAGCTGGCAGCTCTGCTGAGCCGGCACGCAAGTCGTGATCTGTTCGATGCGCATCAGGTGCTGGCGAGTGACCTGCTGAACCCAGAACTGCTGCGCATCGCCTTCGTCGTATACGGGGCAGCGAACCGGGTGGACTGGCGCACTGTGGCCATACGTGACATCTTCTTCGAGGGGCGCGAACTGCGTGACCAGCTTATTCCAGTCCTCCGGCGGTCTGGGGGAATCGAGCAGGTCAGCGACTCGTTCGCCGAACGTCTCCTGGATGAGACGAGAGCGATGCTCACGACCGTCCTGCCACTGCGCCAACGCGAGCTGGCGTTTCTGGAGGCGCTCATGGGCGAGGGTATCGTGGATGCTTCGCTGTTGACGGACGATCCAGTACTCAGAGAGCGCATTCAGGCACAGCCCGGGCTGCACTGGAAAGCGCTCAACGTGCGCAAAATGCTCTTGTAACAGGGGACAGTCGTAGTTGTTGTAACATGCTGACGCCCGAGGGTAGAAAGGCTGGACTCCCTCCCGCGCCGAAAGCACCCCTCGTATTGGGAGAGAAAAGCTGGATTCCCGCCTTCGCGGGAATGACGGAAGGGTGCGGAATGACAGACCAGACTGTAACACTCTCGTCGACTTTGGAACCGTCCCGAGAGTGTTACACGTGTGTGCGAGAATGACGGAGGCGCTATACTGTAGGCGACATCCCTGCGGTGGAGGCAACAATGGAACAGCATGGTCTGGTGATGGTGTACACGGGCAACGGCAAGGGGAAGACGACCGCAGCGCTGGGTCTCGGCCTCAGAGCCATCGGAGCCGGACAGCGTGTCCTGCTGGTCCAGTTCATGAAAGGGGACCCAAGCTACTCCGAGCTGAAGGGGATCGCCTGTCTGCCGGGATTTGAAGTCGTGCAGACGGGTCTGCACCACTGGGTCACCAAGGAACAGGTCAGTCTGCTGGATAGGACGGAGGCACAACGGGGATTGAACATCGCCCGCAACGCTTTCGTGGAGGAACGACATGAGCTTGTGATCCTGGACGAGCTCAACTGCGCTATCGACTATGGCCTCATTCCTGAGGCTGATGTTCTCGAGCTACTGTCACACAGGCCTCAGTTCATGTCGGTCTGCATAACGGGTCGCGGGGCTCCTTCACTCCTGCTGGACGTTGCCGACATGGTCAGTGAGGTCATCGAGGTCAAGCACCACTTCCGCCAAGGCATCCCCGCCCAGAAGGGAATCGAGATCTAGCCCGCCGGACGGAGCCCGGTGAACTCATCGAAGCGCAACGCCTGGGGGCTGTTCAACCTCGGTGCTGCGGCTACCATCTGGGGAAGCACCTTTGTGGTCAGTCGCTATGCCCTGGCCAGCGTGTCCTTTCTCGACCTTGTCATCTTGCGGTTCGCATGCTCGACCGCTCTGTTCATGGTCCTCTTCCTCGTCCAGCGGCCAAGACTGCCGCACGGCCCCGAATGGTGGCTCTACCTTGGCAGCGCTGCGTCGGGCTATGTCCTCTCCATCCCGTTCCAGTTCCTCGGCACATCACTGACCAGCGCACACATTGGCTCTATCGTCACCTGTGCCACACCGCTCGCCATGGTCGTTCTTGCCGGACTCTTCCTGCATGAACGCATACGCGTCCGGGACATTCTGGCCATCGTCATCGCGCTCGCGGGAGTCACACTGATATCACTGGAGGGACTCCGCCAGAGCTCAGGGGCAGGCCCTCTGCACTGGCTCGAAGGCATTGCCGCTTTGGTTGCCGCGGCTGTCACGTGGGCATTCTATTCCCTGTTACTCCGCCTTATCACCCGGAAGCAGTCGTCCCTCACTGCGACAGGTATCAGCAATGGACTCGGGTTTTTCATCCTTCTGCCGCTGTTCATCCCTCGGGGTGGCAATGCTATCGCCACAGTCGCCACCCACCCTGCGCTTGTTGCTGCTATCGCCTACCTCGCCGTCATCTCGACGTTCCTCGGGTTCTACCTCTGGACGCTGGGGCTCCAGCAGGTCACCAGCGTCTCTGCTTCCTCGCTCATGTTCTTCTGCCAACCCCTTGCGGGGACGGTCCTCGGCATGCTGGTTCTCCATGAGCACGTCACCGCCCAGACCATCATCGGCAGTGGGCTCATCCTGACCGGGCTTCTGGTCAGCACGGGCCGGTCGCGGGTGAATACAGTGTGAAGAATCGATGGCACGTTCGCCCCAGGATCCACGTACTAGAGGTGGCGAAACAGATTCCACGCCAACCTCCTCCTTAGAAACAGAAAAGGCCTCCGTAGCAGCCGGAGGCCTTTTTCGTCTATCATCGACTCGCGTTACACCACCAACACTCACTACTGGCTCCAGATGCCTTTCCCGGCCATACCCCGCATGGCGGCGGGAATGCTACTCGAACAGCACCGTGCTAGCGTAGCGATCGCCACGGTCGGGGAAAATGACAACAATTACGCCGCTTTCCAGCGTTCGGGCCAGTTCCATGGCTCCCCAGAGGGCCGCACCGCACGAGATGCCGACACTGATGCCTTCCTTTCGGTAGATTTCACGCGCGATGCCGAAGGCGGGAGCATCTTCGGTCATCCGCAGTGTCACGTCCAGGCTGTCGAAACTGAAGATCCCCGGCGTATAGGCCGCCATGTTGCGCAGGCCCTGGATCTTGCTGCCGGCAATCGGTTCGACCCCGACAACCTTCACCTGTGGCGCCTGCCTGTGCATGAAGGTGGACAGTCCGGTCAACGTGCCACCCGTACCCATGCCGGCCACCACATGCGTCACGTCAGGAACGTCCCGGAGGATCTCAGGACCAGTCGTCTCCTCGTGCGAACGCGGGTTGGCGCTGTTCTCGAACTGGTTGAGGTTGACCCATGACGGATCCTCCACCAGCATCTGCTGTGCAGTCTTGATGGCCAGGTTCGTGCCGCCGGCAGCGTCGGTGAGCACGATATCCGTGCCGAACATCTTCATGACCTTCCGCCGTTCGATGCTCGCGCTCTCGGCCATAACGGCCCGGAACCTGTAGCCACGCAGAGCCGCGATCATCGCCATGGCAATCCCGGTGTTCCCGCTGGTGGCTTCCAGCAGCTGAGCGCCGGGCTTCAGTACGCCGCGTTCCTCGGCGTCCCTGAACATCATGAGGACCGGGCGGTCTTTGACAGATCCCCCGGGGTTGTTGCCCTCCAGCTTCGCCAGGATGCGAACCCCGGGATTTGTGCTGAAGTGTTGAAGCTCGACGACCGGTGTGTTGCCGATCAGGTCAAGGATGGAATTTGTTGTCATGTGGTTTCTCCTTCAGTACCGCGAGGGGTACGTTGACGCCATGGGGCCTGTCCGGAAGGACGTGACGCGAGGTCTTGGCAGGCATGAGGTCCCCGGTGAGGCCTGCTCGCATGACCTCTGCCTTCGTGACATGCTCTCCGGCTCTCCAAGCAGCAACTGCTATATGGTCACTGCTGTAGTCGACGAAATAGACGGGCACGTACTTGTATCCCATGCGCTTGAGAGCGTTGTAGCGGTGATGGCCGTCCAGGATCACCATGGTGCGCTGGTCCACGATGATGGGGTCCTTGATCATGCCGTCCCGCACCAGATCGCGCTGGATTCTCATCAGGTTCTCGTTCAGAATCTGCTCGTGTTGCCTCAGCGCATTCACGGGTACCAGTGTTATCACCATTCGTTCTCCTTCTCTGCATGCTCGCAGTAAACAGAAAGCCTCCCGTCTCCGGGAGGCTTCGCATGTTCAGTGTCAAGATATGCGACTAGCGACGCCCCTCGGTATGCTGCGTTTCACAGGTGCAGGTAGTCATCGCTACGATAGTCATACTCTTATTGTGTCCCGACAGGACTCCACGTCAACCTCTCCTCGTGACGGTATCATGAACCCTGAGCGTCCAACGTCATCTGGTAGAGATACCAGGTCTTGTAGCGGATGCCGCCTGCTCCTTCAATCTCGCGCCAGCTGCGCACATTTTCCTCGCCGAGCAGCGACCCCTCGGCCACGCGATACCCGTGTGCGCGCCCCCAGCCGAATAGCTTGGCAAACATTGCCGCGGGCACGCCCCTCGAGCGATAGTCGGGAACGACGAACATCACCAGGGCACGCCCGGCGTCGATCCGATTGCGATACAGGAGAAACGTCAGCCACCCAAGAGGAAACAGCCGTCCGTTCATGCGTCGGAACACCTGATTGTAGTCCGCGCACGATGCGACCAGCCCGATCGGGCGTCCCTCATCCGTCCTGGCGATTGCAACCATCTCGGGTCGCACGAACTTCTTCATGTCGCGCACCATGATGCGCACGTCCTCGATAGAAGGAGGTGTCAGATCAACCCACTCCACAGGTATCGCCTCGTCCAGGATGCGCTTGATGTCGCGAGCGGTTCCCTCCAGGTTGCCCATGTCCGCGTTGTCGACGTGGTAGTGGTAGCGCGCCATGACCTTCTGCACGAGCTTTTCGCGGTATTCGCTCACCGTGCGCACGTCAAAGCGCCAGGCCCCCAGCCGGATGTCCACAGTGAAGCCGTAGCGCTCCATGAACATGTTGTAGTAGGCGTGATTATAGTTGGTATACATCATCGGGGGGTCGTCGAAGTTCATGGCCAGCATGCCGTGATAGTCATCACCGTTGGTCGGCGAGACCGGCCCCTTCACGACGTGCGTTCCTCGACTCCGCAGCCAGCCCGTGCCGGCATCGAGTAAGGCTTTGGCCTGGTCCCAATCGTCGACCACATCAAACAACGTGAAAGCGCCATAGTGCACACCCTTGGCCGCGCTGAGCTTCGTGTCGACCAGGACCGCTATGCGGCCGGCAACCCGACCCTTGTCGTCGCGTGTGACAAAGAACGCGTGCGGGTTATCCTTCAGGACAAAGCCGGCGCGCCCGGTGACAATCGCCATCATCTCTGAACGGAGGACCGGTACCCAGGCATGGTGCCCACGGTACAGACGGTATGGGAACTCGATGAATTCCCGGAGCCCTCGCCTGGTGACGACTTCTTCTACGACAACCTTCATGCGCCCGTTCCTGAAGGAGCGGCAGCTCTCCGCTCAGCCAGCTGTTGCCTCACCCTTGATCTGGTAGTCCTCAATCGCCAGGTGCAGTGCCTGAACGGCATACCCGGCACAGCGCCACTTGGATTCGGGCAGGCCGTCGAGCAACCCCGACAGATACGACATGTCGAGAGCCAGAGCCTCGTCAATGGTCTTGCCCGGCAGTTCCTTGCTGAGAACAGAGAGTGTTGCGATGAGAGCAGTACACCCTGCTATCCGGTATTTGGCATCCGTGATGTGTCCTGCGTCAACGCTGACGAACAGGGTCAGTTCCACGGCGTCCGCGTTGTCGGTGATACGCCCCACACCCGAGGGTTTGTCGATGTGCCCGATGTTGCTGGGGCTCATGAATTCACGGATCGTCGCACGACTGTACTTGTCCACAGGCCCTCAAGCCATCGAGCGCAGGAACCTGACAAGACCGGGAATGACGTCTGCGGCATAGTCGACGTCCTTCTCCGTCGTTGCATACCCAAACGAGAGGCGTATCGACGACTTCGCTTCCTTCAGGTCACAACCAATAGACGTCAGCACATGCGATGCCAGCGTTTCCTGGGCGTTGCATGCCGAACCGCCCGCTGCGATGATGCCGGCCTCGTTCATGGCAAGGAGCAGTGGCTCATTGTCGATCCCCTCGATACGGATATTGAGGTTCTGTGGCACACGCTGCTTCATGTCACCGTTCACGACGATCCTGTCGATGCGCGCCGAAAGCTTGTCAAACAGCATGTTCCGCAGCGCCGTCAGACGCTTGAGCTCTCCCGGCAGTCGTTCCTTGCCCAACTGCGCTGCCTTGCCCAGCCCGACGATACCGGGAACGTTGTGGGTTGACCCACGCAATCCCCACTCCTGTCCGCCTCCGTCGATGAACGGATACAGTGCGGTCTGGTCACGAACGAACAGGACGCCCACACCCTTGGGCCCGTTGAACTTGTGTGCAGAGACACTCAGAAAATCGACCCCCAGGGCGTTCACATCGACGGGGATATGCGCAACCGTCTGGACAGCGTCTGTGTGCATGAGAGCTCCGCAATCATGAGCCACGCGCGCGATGTCGGCGATGGGCTGGACCGTTCCAATCTCATTGTTTGCGTGCATGATTGACACCAGCACGGTCGTTGGGCGCATGGCGCGTCGCACGTCGTCGGGGTCCACGATACCGCTGCGTCCGACCTTCACGAACGTGACCTCATACCCCTGGCGTTGCAGCGCCAAGGCGCTGTGCAGGATGGCGTGGTGCTCGAACTCCGCCGTCACCAGGTGCCCGGGCTTGTGCAACCGCTCACGTGATGCCCGTTCCACTGTTCCCTTGAGCACCCAGTTGTCCGACTCGGTTCCGCCACTCGTGAACACGACCTGCTCGGGCTTCGAGCCGATCAGAGATGCGACACGGACACGGGCTTCCTCGACCGCCACATGAGCAACATCACCAGACGACGAGTGCGTGTACGTCATCGGGTTCGCAAAGCGCTCGGTGAAGAACGGCTTCATCTCCTCAAGAACAGCCGGGTCGACCGGCGTGGTGGCTGCGTTGTCCAAGTAGACTACTCTTCGCATGACGTTCCTCCAGTGGCTTCAGTGCTTGTTCCCCCCGCGCCGGCCGCGCGCAGCAACCGCCGAGATACGGCGGACATCCTGCCTGGCTTCAGGGTTGCAGAATTCCCTCCGTCTGGCCTTCGACAGATAGTATAACTGATGTGATGTCCGATATCCACATGAGTGTTCCCTCGATCTGCTGCCGAATGCCCATGACACGCATGGAGCCGCCTACCCCCTGCTGGAGTCCCTCACTGAAGTCAGCCCGTGCGACGCCTGAATCGCTGACAGACACGGACCGGAGTGCTGCCCCTTCCGGGATCAGCGATGTCAGCCCCTCCCGCCGCTCTGCCGCCGTCGGACCCTTGAGGAGCTCTCGCAGAACAGCCTCAGCCAGAGGGATCTCGCCCGAGACACGCCGTGACACCGCGACAAGCTCGATGTCTTGCGATGTCGGCCTGACAAAGAACACCTTCGCGTCCACCTGGGGCGGGGGGACCACACGACAACCGGTCACCGCAACTGCGACGAGCAACACGAGACAGCCTGCTGCCAGCAACTTCCTCATCACGAACCTCCTGTGCGACTGATGCCGCACCCGATCGAGCCGGCGCGAACGGTCCATTGACAGCAAGCCGTTCTCGCCGGAGAATAGGACGCTGAACATCCTGGATTATGCCACATCTCTATCCGCATGCATGGAGGATTCCAATGAGCACCAAGAGAAAAGCTGGAAACAAGACACATCACGAGAAACGCGTTGAACTTGAAGCGACGACACGCGGCAAGTTCCGCCTCGCAGTCGCGCTTGCTGTGACCGGCGGCGTCCTGCTGCTGACAGGGCTGCTGCTCGGAAGAGGTGCTCCCAATGGCAGCTCATTGTTCGCAGCTCGCTTCTTCATGCTCGTCCTCGGTGTGTCACTTCTGCTCGCCGGGGCGGTCGGCCTCATCGCCCATCTCCTGGTCGTCGGGGCAAACAAACACGTGAACAAGCAGCACTAGCAACCTCTGGACTGCTCCAGTCTCGCAACGATCTCCTTGTAGAGCTGCCGATACGCGGAGGCTGCCTTGCCCCTGGCGTCAAGCCGGGTCACCGGGATACCCTGGCTGATCGCCTCCCTGACCCGGACAGATTCGGGAATCGTGGTCTTGAACAGCAGATGCCCGTAAAGATCGTCGAGCTTCGCCCACGTCTCCTGGGCAAAGGACTGACGCTCCTGGATATTGTTCAGGACAATCCCGAGAGGCCTGATGCCGGCGTTGTGGCTGGACCGCAGCTTCTCGATGGACGCGATGAGGTCCGCCAGCCCCTTCAGCGCAAACCAGGACACGTCGGCGGGTATGATGGCGAAATCGCCCGCAAGAAGTGCTCCCCTGGTGAACTGCCCCATGGCAGGCGGCGTGTCCATGACGACGACATCGTGTGCATCGCCAGCATCAAGCCATGAGCCTATCAACTCGAGGTGGTCGGACGCGTCGTGGTCTTCATGCTTGCTCAGACTGCTGTCTGTTCCCACCAGGTCGAGATGGTCGCCTACCGTCAGTGGACGCGGGCAGCCTCCCTCGAACAGCAGGGCAACGTTGTTGTCCGGTGGCACGTCAGACCGCATGAAGCAGCTGGTCAGGTTGGCCTGTGGGTCAAGGTCGAGCGCCAGAACACTGTTGCCGTCGGCGGCAAACAGCGTGGCAAGATGAAACGCGAGTGTGGTCTTGCCGACACCGCCCTTCTGATTGGTCATGACAATCCTCATGGTTCCCCCTGAGACTCGCTGGCTTGTGTGATTGTGAGTATACCACAGGTGCGTGCCAACCGTATCGGTTCTTGACTTGGATGCAGGTGCAGGCGCTGTGTCAACTCATACAGACTAGATCGTCCGTCATTCCCCCCGAGCATGTTAGTCCAATGCAAGGGGTGCTTCCCCCGAGCCCTTTTGTCCCTCGCATCCTCTTGTCCAAGATGCGAGGTGTTCTTCAAGGCTCCAGAGCCCAAGGATGTTTTTGTATCCGAGGGTGTTCTGCATGTTAGTCCAATGCCCCGAGCACTTTCTTCCCATGCGAGGGGCGCTCCTGAGGGGCGCTTCTGAGGGCTGCTTTCGCCGCGCGGGCGGGAATCCAGCCCTGTCCCTGTTGCGGCATGTTACAACAACTACGGCTGTCCCCTGTTACACTGTTACACACGGCTGTCCCCTGTTACACTTGCCCTGCCTGCGGGTGCAACCACCGCGTTGACGGCAGCGGGAAACTCATATACTGGAGGTGTGTCCACGCAGTGATGACCAGTCCTGTATCCAGTCCTGTATCCAGGCCTGCTTCTCGGGCACTCGAAGTGCGGTCCGCCCTCAGAAGCGGATGCAACCGGTGGCTTCTGCGGGAGATAGTACCTTCACCGCAAGCGGCCGGACCAGAAACTCGCGTTCCCGGAGGAAGTACAATGCTCAGAGAAGATGTTCAGAACGGGCTTGAGATTCTCACCAAACCAAGAGGCAGCCTCTGGTTCCGTGAAGAGATTGCCGTGAACATGGCCATGGTGGAGGGCCGCGTGATCCCTGAGCTCCATCACCACCGGTTCTGAGCAATGATCCTCATCACTGGTGGCGAGAGGTCTGGCAAGAGCACGTATGCGATGCGTATCGCGCTTGAGCGCGGCACGCGCCGGGCGTTCGTCGCGACCGCCGAACCGTTCGACGACGAGATGCGCGCCCGCATCAAGCGACACAGGGAGGAGCGCGGATCGCTGTTCGAGACCATCGAGGAGCCTGTCGAAGTCCCCACCGTCCTTCGCCACTGCGCATCATATGACGTCGTGCTGGTCGACTGCATGACGACATGGCTCGGCAACCTGATGCACTACCAGCGCGACATTCTGGCGATGAAGAATGAGCTACTGGCCTCCGTGTCGGGTAACGAGGTCCTCGTGACCAACGAGGTCGGCATGGGCATCATCCCCATGGACGCATCGACCCGGCTGTACGTGGAAGAGCTCGGGCGACTCAATGCCGCTCTGGCACAACGTGCGGACCAGGTCATCTTCATGGTCGCGGGTCTGCCTCTCATCCTGAAATGATCGGGTGCACATCCTGGCTGGTCCCTGGTACGTGGCTGGAAAACGCCCGCCTTGCACAGGGGCTGGTCGACTATGAGGAACTCCTGGTGGCGAGCTGGGACCCGGATACACGGTCCACGCTCGAAGGCGAGCTTCCTGAGCTGCTCAAGCTTGACCTCCAGTACGCAGTGCACCTTCCGTTCTCGGACACCGCACAGGCATGGGATGCGTACCTCTTCTTTGAGAGTCACGGATTCCCAGCTCTGAACTATGTCCTGCACCCGATGGCACACTGGAGTGATTACGCCTGGGGCGACCGGGTCGCTCTCGAGAACCTCAAGGACGTCGTCGAGCCCTACGAGCGCATGGTGTTCGACGTCGGGCACCACCTCCTTGGCAAGCGCGTCCCTGACGAGTGGAAGCCTCGCGTCGTCGAGGTCCATGCGATGGGGGTGCAGGGCGGAAAGGACCATCTTGCGCTTGACCCTGCGACAGCCACGGTCATCCTGCCATGGGTCAATGACCGGACCCTGCTGACGTTTGAGGTGTTTGACCTTGATGCCCTCACGACCAGCCTGCGTACGTGGGAGGCCTGCCGTGCTGGATGAGCCGCGACTTGCTTTCTCGTTTCTCAGCCGCCTGCCGTTCGGCGGCAAGGGAACCGTCAAGCACATCGCCCGCTACTTCACCCTGGTCGGCTATGTCGCCGGAGTCCTGTACTGGGCGGGGCGCCGGTTCGTCCCGGGCGATCTGGGAGCCATACTGGCAATCGTCGTGGGGTTCTACGTGTTCGACCTCTTCCACTTCGACGGACTGCTCGACACGTTCGACGGCTTCCTCAATCAGGCGGGACGCGAGAAGTGCCTGGAAATCATGTCCAAGAGCGACACCGGTCCCTTCGCCGTCTTCTTCTCGTTCTTCTACTGCCTGACCTTCTACCTGGCCTTTCGTTCATCGGCGCCGACGTCGCTTCTCTTCATGAGCGTGTGCGGGCGCTTCGCGATGAACGTCCTCCTTGCGGTGACACCGCCGGCCAAGCCCGGCGGCCTGGGGGCGCTCATGTCACCGTACGAGCACCCGGCCACCGTCGTGAGTGCCCTGCTGGCAGCGCCGCTGGCTCTCCTCGACCCTCTGCGCTGGGCCGTGTCCATGGGCGTGGCCGTCCTGACGGGGTTGTTGATGAGTATCGCGGCGCGCCGCAAGATCGGGGGCTATACTGGTGACGTCCTGGGAGCCGCCTGCCTGCTGAGCCAGCTGTTCGTCCTCATCGCAAACCTGCTGCTCCGCTAGGCTCGACCAGGGACGGTCGTTATGCCGGGTCTTGGCAGAAGTCAGCTCAGTGCTAAAATTGGTAATTGCCATATCCTACGGGAGGTCGCATGAACATCCTTGAGTCGATTCGCAGCAGGGCGGCAAAACTCCACAAGACCGTTGTGTTGCCGGAAGGTGACGAGGAGCGCAATCAGCAGGCAGCGGCCATTATGGCGAGTCTGAACATGGCCCGTGTGGTCCTGGTCGGCAACGGCGCTTCCATTCGGTCTCACGCGGAGTCCAATGGCGTCAGCCTTGCGGGCATCGAGGTCGTTGACCCGTCGACGTCCCCCAGACTCCATGACTACGCCGCTCTCATCCTCGAGAAGCGCAAAGCCAAGGGCATGACGGCAGAGCAGGCTGCCCAGCTCGCTGTGGACCCTATCTACCACGCGACCTGCATGCTCGCCACAGGCGCAGTAGACGCACTGGTCACCGGTGCCGTACACTCGACGGGCGATATGCTGCGTCCTGCCCTGCAGATCGTCGGCACCGCGCCCGGAAACAAGACCGTCTCGTCGATGTTCCTGATGGTCATGCCGGACGGGCGGCTGTTTGGGTTCGGAGACTGCGCCATCGTCCCGGATCCTACCGCTGAACAGCTTGCCGACATCGCCGTTGCGACCGCCTCGACGTTCCAGAAGCTGACAAACATCGAGCCTGCTGTCGCCATGCTGAGCTTCAGCACCAAAGGCTCTGCCTCGCACGAAATGGTGGACAAGGTCGTGCAGGCAACCAAGCTGGTACGGGCAAGGAGACCGGATCTTGCCATTGATGGGGAACTGCAGTTCGATGCGTCCCTTGTCCCATCGGTTGCCCGCCAGAAGGCTCCATGGAGCGTTGTCGCAGGGAAGGCAAACTGCTTCATCTTCCCTGAGCTCAATGCCGCGAACATCGGGTACAAGCTTGTCCAGCGGCTTGCTGGAGCTGAGGCCGTCGGTCCGGTTTCCCAGGGACTGGCGAAGTCGGCAAACGATCTCTCCCGAGGCTGCAGCGCCGAAGACATCGTCAACGTTTGTGCCATCGCACTGCTGAATACGCAGGAAGACGCAGGCTCGCACCTAAGCTAGTACAGTTCGTTCCATCTTTCACCTGGAGCTGCCCTTGAGAGAAATCATCGAGCACTATCTCCTCGACCACGAAAAGGCCATGATGTCCGCGATAGCGGGCGCACTGGCCATCCCATCGGTCAAGGACCCGGCCACGGTTTCCCACGACGCTCCCTTCGGCCTTGACATCGCACGAGCCCTCCGCTACGTTCTCGACATCACAAACTGGATGGGCTTCCCCAGTGAGAACGTCGAGGGTGTCGTCGGCCGGGCTCGGTTTGGAAACACATCGGGCACCGAGTATGCCGTGCTCACTCACCTCGACGTTGTCCCCGCGGGCGACGGATGGACCTTGCCCCCATTTGCGGCGACCATCCGGGACGGGCGCCTCTACGGTCGCGGAGCCGTGGACGACAAGGGCCCGGCGATCGCAACCGTCTTCGCACTTGCTGCGGCGCGCGCTGCACTCGCTGCATCCGGGGTGGAACCGAAGAATGCGATCCTTCTCATGTTCGGCACCGACGAGGAGTGCGCCTGGCAGGACATGGAGATCTACCGCAGTCGGCACTCGCTGCCGTCATCGGGGTTCAGTCCCGACGGCGACTTCCCGATCGTCAACAGTGAGAAAGGCATCCTGGCGGTCCGGCTGTCCAGCAGCCAAGACGCCAACGGCGTGCTTCAGTCTGCAGCAGGCGGTAACCGGACAAACACGGTGCCGGCACACGCCGAGGCCGTCATAGCCACTCCTCCACACGGTACAGATGCACTGCTCAACGTCCTCCACGGATGTGACGAGGAGGATGGGTTCACGGTCAGGACGACGGCAGGCAAGGGCCGTATCGACGTATCTGTGGATGGGACGCCGGCCCACGCATCCACACCCGGAAAAGGGCACAACGCCATCGGAAAGCTCCTCATGGTGCTGGACACCGCCGGCATTCTGGAAGGCCTTCCCATGCTGCAGTTCCTTGCGCGCACGGTCGGGACGGGCTGGACAGGTCACGGACTGGGAGCGGACCTCCACGATGACGTGTCTGGAAGCCTGACTGTCAACCTGGGAGTCCTCACGTGGGAAGGAGGCGTCGGCACGCTGGACATCGACATCCGCTACCCCGTCACCTCGTCAAGGACGTCGGTTCTGTCGGTCCTTGGACCGTCCATCACGGCCATGGCGTCCGCTCTGACCATCCTCGATGACACGCCCCCGCATTATGTGGACCCCTCGTCTCCTCTCATCGCAACTCTCGGAAAGGCATACCATGAGCATACACACGCCACACCACGCTGCATCAGCATCGGAGGAGGCACCTATGCTCGTCTGATCCCGGAAGCGGTGTCATTCGGCCCGGAGTTCTCGGGACATCCCGCGACTGAACACGGACCAGACGAGTACATCGAGCTGGATGACCTGCTTGTCGCCACCCGCATCTATGCGTCAGCCATGGTCGACCTGCTCACCGGCGGGGCCCAGGCAGCCGGACGCTGACGTGGTCAGGGCCGGCCAGCGATACCAGAGCAGTTCCCGAACCAGCGTACCGTGGTATACTGCCCTCAGGATACACATCCTCTACTAAGGAGTATCATGAAAACCGAACCTTCGAAGAAACATATTATGACCCCGGCAGAGCGCAAGAGTAGAAGCCGACGCCTCAACCTCGGCCTTATGGCCATGGCGATAGTCTGGGGGCTGATCATGTTCACTACACACGAAGTCATCTTCATCCGGTGGTTTGCAGCCGCTGTTCTCTTCGTCGTCGGGCTGACGGGCTACTTTGGCATTGGGACGGAACGCACCCGAAAGCCGAAGCAGTAGGAAACAGCAACCAGGAGGGATCATGCCATGAGAGTGCTGATCGTTGGAGGCAATGCGGGCGGGGCAAGCGTCGCGACGCGTCTCCGCCGCCTGCGTCCCGATGTAGAAGTTGTCGTGTTCGAGCGCGGCCAGTACGTCTCCTATGCAAACTGCGGCCTGCTGTACTATCTTGAGGGAACCATCGCGGACCGATCTGCGCTCTTTGTCGAGACAGCCGACTCCCTTCGTTCCAAGTATGGCATCGATGTCCGCCTCCAGAGCGAGGTCGTCGGCATCGATCCCTCTGCGCACACGATCACTGTCCACAACGCTGCTACAGACGCACGGAGTATTGAACACTACGACAAGCTCGTCCTTGCCATGGGCGCAGAGCCTGTCTGGCCCCAGATTCCCGGCATCGATGGAGAGAACGTCATACCAATGTGGTCGATCCCGCATATGGACAGGATCGCAGCACTCGTTCAAGGTGGAGCGCATTCCGCCGTCATCCTCGGCGGTGGCTATGTCGGCTGTGTGATGGCCGAAGCTCTGCATAAGCGGGGGCTCAACGCCACGATCGTCGAGGAGGCCGCCCAGACGATCTCCTTTGTGGACCCAGACATCGCGGTCTACGCTCAGCAAGAGCTGGAGAAACATGGCATTTCCGTTCGCCTGGGACAGCATGTTGAGCGTTTCAGTGCCCGCGCTGGTGGTGGACAGACAGCTGTTCTGGCGGGTGGGGGCGGCATCGACGCGGATTTCGTCGTCGTGGCCATCGGCGTCCGCCCACTCTCACGCATCGCACGAGACGCCGGTCTCGCGATTGGCGACTCGGGAGGTATTGTGGTTTCACCCAGCCTGCGGACGTCGGACCCGGATGTCTATGCGGTCGGGGATGCTATTGAAGTCACCCATACTGTCTCAGGAGTAGCAATGGCGATACCGCTCGCCGGTCCCGCTCATCAGCAGGCTCGCATCGCAGCTGCCAACATTGCCGGAGTCGGCGGTGGCTGGAGCGAGCAGTATCCCGGCACACAGGGCAGTTCGGTTCTGAAGCTCTTCGACATTTCCTGCGGCTCGACGGGGGCCAATTCCGCGCAGTTGCAGCGCAGGAACATCCTCTTCAACTCGATCCTGATCCATCCCATGAGCCATGCCGCGTACTACCCCGGCGCCTTCCCCATCCATCTGAAACTCCTGTACGGGTCTGACGGCCGGGTGCTTGGAGCACAGGCTGCAGGACGTGACGGGATCGCCAAGCGCATCGATGTCATCGCAACGGCAATCTACTTCGGCGCCCACGTGCGTGATCTGGACAACCTGCAGCTATGCTACTCGCCGCCGTTCAGCTCGGCGCGTGATCCAGTCAATGTGGCAGGATCTGTGGCCAAGGCTCACCTGACCTCCGAAGACTCCTGACGCGAGACAAACCCCCTCCGAACTGGAAAACCGCCCGACAGCTTCTTGCGCCGTCGGGCGGTTGCTCATCAACAGCTGTCCGGTGTCACCGGGGCCATCAGGCTTCGATGACGACCGTCTTGTCGCCTACACTGGAAACCCTGCCGGCAATGGAGGCATGAATGCTAGCTCCCAGCTTCCCTTCCGGAGGAGCGGCGATGAGCTGGCCGATGCTCACCATGTCGCCCTCGGCGACGACCGGCTGAGCCGGCACGCCGATGTGCTGCTTCAGACTGATAGCAACACGGTCGGCGCGGACCTCGGACTCGTCCCATGCGACCGGCCACACGTGGTAGGTGCCTACACCGAGGCGGGCGACAAGGCGCTCAGTCGGCACCAGACGCCCCTCGCGGAAGTCATCGGGCTCCAGGTCAGCACGATGGTGCACCTCATTCTTCCACCCAGAGGCGGCCAGTTCGCCCTTCATCTTCTTGTAGAACTGCATCGGCGAAAGCTCCAGCGGGCACGAGTACGCCTCACACAGCCTGCATTCGCAGCACATGACTGCACCGGTCAGGACGCTGTTCTTGACGTTGATGCCGTAGGCCCCTGCGCGCATAATCTCGTGAGGACTGAAATCATGGCCGAGCAGGTGCCGTGGGCACAGGACCGTGCAGTCACGGCACTGGTCACAGCTGGCCTTCCCTCGTTTGGTCCACAGGTCGAGGGATCGGGACATGAACCGGACGACCTCGTTGTCTGTGGGGAGGACCAGGATGCCTCCCGTCGTCTTGGTAATCGTCTCCGCCTTCAGGTCTGCGACGAGATGCCCCGTCATAGGCCCTCCTACGACAACCTTCAGCTCGCTTTCGTTGCGGGTATAGCCGCCGGCACATTCGATGACCTTGTCGAACGACATGCCGAGAGGCACGTTGATGGTCCGGGGCGACTTGACCTCACCGTTGACGGTCACGTACCGGTGGGTCACCGGAACACCTTCATCCACGGCCAGCGCAATGTTGGCAAGCGTCCCGACATTCTGTACCACACAGCCGACGTTCAGAGGAAGCCCCGCCTCGGGAATGAGCCTCCCCGTCACCTCGTAGACCAGGCAGAACTCGTCACCTGCCGGATACACACTTCGCTCGATGATGTAGAGGCTCACTGGCCATGCCCGCGCATCATCGGCGTCCTTCTGGCGGTCCAGCTCTTCCTGCAGGGCCTCCACGGCACTTGCATAGTGCTCCTTGACCGCGATCAACCCACGGCTGGCCCCAACTGCCTGCATTACCAGGCGCATCCCGCGGATGACAAGCTCCGGATGGGCCGCCATGAGCTGCTGGTCACACCGCAGCATTGGCTCACACTCAGCTCCGTTGGCAATGACTGTGTCGATGTTCCTGGCAGCTAACTTGACGTGCGTCGGGAATCCCGCGCCGCCCGCACCTACGACACCGGCCGCCCGGACGCGCTGTATGATTTCCTCGGAAGTCATACGATCTTTTCCCTCACCTGGCCGGCAAGCTGCGTGATAACAGTCTTCCGGACAAGCAGACCGTCTTCGGTGGGTCGTAGAGAACCAGCCGCGACCGCAGCTTCGACGTCGGCGACTTCACCCTCCATGAGCAGGAAGCTCTTGCCTCCCAGACCATTGGCAAGACGCAGCTCCAGCAGGTTGACGTCGGCGGCCTTCGCGGCGGCATCCGATGCCACGATGCATGACGCAGCAGTCACCGTCTCGATGATGCCCAGCGCTGCCCCGTTCGTGGTCTCCGAACTGAGATCCAGGGCAGTGAATATCGCCGGATGAGCGTTCGGCAGGAACAGGGTGTCGACGACGGTAGCGCCTGCAATCTTAATGCCTGAGCGGAGAGCGTTGCTGACCTGGCTCGTGTCGCCACGGAACAGGACCATGAACTTCCCGGGACAGATCGAACGTGCCTCAAGGAGCTCGACTGAAGCCGTCTTGACTGCCGCGTCGGCTGCCTCGATCCCAGCCGCGACGCTGTCCGTCTCAATGAAGCCAATCGCTTTCTCAACCATTGTCGCTACCTCCCACTGAGATCACGTCATACCATTCATCCAGAGACAAATCAACAACCTTGGCCGCTCCCTACCTCAACGGTGCCATTTCTCCCGCGACGTTGTTCATCGCGATGCCGATCGGTGTCACAAACAACGGCTCGCCCGGGATGACCGTCTCGATCCCCGTGACGTCCTCGATGACCTGGGCCATCCCAGGGAAACGGGCCGAACCACCGCATAGATAGATGCGTTTCGGACCGTATGATGTGACATGCCTTGCAACGATTGTGGCAACCTTCTCCATGACCGCCTTCACCGCGGGGAACAGCGTCGCCTGCTCTGCTGCATTGGTTTTCAGTGCCTCCGCATCCATGAAGGGGATGTGCATCGCACCGGCGACGACCAGCGTGAAGTGTGTACCTCCCGTCGGCTCGTCTGCAGTGTACACGACCTTGCCGTCCTCGATGACGGCCAGCTTGGTCGTCCCGCCGCCCACATCGACGACCACACCACTGTCGATCTGCAGGACCGTGCTTGCGGCGGTTGCTTCGTCGACCAGGCGCGAGCACTCGATTCCTGCGCCCCGCAGGACGTTCCCGGTCGCCCTCACCTCTGCCACGGGAACGCCCGGCGGATATGCGGTCGCCGCAGACACTATCTTCCTGCCAAGCCTCTCCTCAACCTGCATCTTCAGCTTCTTGACGATGCTGATTGCGCCAATGTAGTCGAAAACGACGCCGTCCCGGACCACCTGCGCAAACTGATATACGCCGGCGATGGGAGTCATGCTCTCGTCGAGGACCACCAGGACGGTATACGCGGTTCCAAGGTCGACACCGACATGCATCTCTCCCTTGTACGAGACGTGAGACGCCGCTGTTCCCTCGTAAAGGATCACGCGGTCTGCCTCGTCCAGCACCTCTTGCAGCCTCGGGTTTATCTTCCCGGCCTCCGTGGCAAGCGTGGGGACGATCAGCCTCCGCTCGTTGACTTTTGAGAGCGTGCTCATGCGTTGTCCACCTTTCCCGCCTCTTCGAACCGCGCCAGTGCGAACAGAACGTCCGACACCCTGTTGAGGTATGCGGCCACGTTCTGATTCTGCAGATCGCCGGTTTCCATGAGGCTGACGACGCGTCGTTCCGCCCGGCGTACAATCGCCCTGGCCACGTCGATGGCAGCCGCGCCCGTGGTGGCTCCCGGAATGATGAACTTGTTCGGCATCGTGACCTTGTGCTCAATGTCCTCGATATACCCTTCCAGCTTCTTCACCATCTCGTCTGACACGATCCAGCCGTGCTTGCCGAGCTCCTCATGGCGCTCTGGTTCGGTCGCGATCTCGGCTGCGACAATGCCCAGGTCCTTCTGGATGTCGTCGATGATCCCCCTGGAATACTCCTGCCGGCACAGAGACTTCGCCAGGCCAAGAGTTGAGTTCAGCTCGTCGACGGTTCCATATGCTTCAGGCTGGGGGCTTGCCTTGGAGACGCGCCGCCCAAACAGCAGGGCTGTCGTCCCTTTGTCCCCGGCACCAATATTCGGTTTCATAGGATTACCTCCTCTTTTCTGCTCGGCAGGCGGGCTCACACACGTGCGAAGTGGCTCCCGCCTGTCGACGCATCGTGTTGTCGTAGTCTCCTGCCTATGCAAACGAGGCAGGCGGGCGAGGAGGGGCACATGCAACGTTCTCTCCTGCCGATTCTTCGAAACGGATCTCCATGCGCCACTGCTTGATGAAATCTGTGGCAGACGGAGAGAAGCGGGTGCCGACCGGGAAGCTCAGGATGATGCCCACTTCCGGCCTGCGTATCTTGCTTCGTAGTTCTGCTTCGGTGACAATTCGCATACAGCGTCTCCTCGCTGGGCCCACGGCTCACGGGAACCTGCGGGCGAACTGCACTCGCCCGCAGCATAGTGTACCTGTTTCTACAGTTTCAGTGCGACGCCGCTGACCTTCTGCTCCAGCATGCGCTTGGCAATGTCGACGATGGCTGCTGCTGCTTCCATAGGGTTGAGACCTTGGTGGTAGATGTTGGAGATGCAGTTCCTCTCGCCGTCGGTATCCGTCATCTTGGCCTTGTAGGCCATATAGGCGCTGAGGCTTGTCTGCGTCACCAGGCCAGGCCGCTCACCAATGAGCATGATCGCCACTTCAGGCTGCAGGACGCGGCAAACGTCGTTCAGCAGGCGAACGCGGCCGTTTTCCACGTAGAATGGCGTCCCGAACGTCAGTCCGACAGTCTCGAACCCGTGCTTCAGTGCCGGCAGAAGGTCGGGCAGGTTCTCCATGACGGCGGACGACGATAGCCCTTCGCTGATGAACACCTGAATCTGTGCGCCCCTGGTGCAGTGGGCAAGGATGGCTTCCTCTGCTTCCTTGGTAAGGATGCCTCCCTTCTCCGGGTGGCCAAGGTAGTCGTGCTTGTCGGTGCAGATCGTCGACGTGCGAAGTCCGACACCGTGCTCAGTCAGGAACTCGTCCGAGATCCTGGACCAGATGGCATCCTTCGCTGAAGCTTCGTCCAGACGGAACGACAGCCACGCCTCGACGGGCGGCCTGGAACCCACGCGACCAGTAGCAATGCGCGCAGGAGTAGCCTCCATCATGGCTTCGAGTGCTTCACGGTTGTACGGGTTCTTGACGCCTAGTTCGCGATGTCCAAATTCTTTGAGTTCACCCATTGTAGCCTCCTGTGCCTACCAGAGGAAAATGTCAGACGGCTCGGCCGAGAAGATGGACGCGTCGCCAGCTCTGTCAGTGAGCTTGCCATTCTTCAGCAGGCCCATCCGTTCCATCCAGCGCTCAAACTCAGGAGCCGGGCGTCGGTCGAAGATCTCGCGCATCGAGACGTCATCATGGTTGGTCGTATCCTGGTAGCTCAGCATGACGTCATCGCCCATGGGAACACCCATGTAGTAGACGGCGCCGGCTGCTGCGGCCAGCAAGTTGGCCATTTCCTGACCGTTGTGGTTCATGTCGACGTGGTTGACATAGCAGGGAGCCATGCCCATGGGGAATCCATGCATCTTGCCGGCGAACAGGTCTTCAAGGGTGCCATAGGCGATCTGGAACGTGTCCAGATGGGTCTCCGGTCCGATGAACCCTGTGACGTTGTTGACGCAGAACGGGCGGAAGTGACGGCCATACCCGTACGTTCGGGACTCCAGCGTCTGCTCGTCGCAGCCGAAGTCAAGGCCGACGGACATCTCGGAGCCCTGGCCGGTCTCGAAGTACATGACGTTGGGGCCGGCGCAGAAGGAGTACTCACGGGCCAGCGCCCACGCCTCTTCCATCATCTTGAGGTCGATGCCGAAGCCCTTGTTGGCTGGTTCGCACCCTGCGATACTCTGGAAGAACAGGCCGATGTGTGCGCCGCGCTTGGCAGCTTCCATCTGGCCAGTAATGTGTCCGAGGGCCGAGTTCTGAGTTGGAATCTGCCACTTCTCGATGAGCTCATACGTCATCTCGAGGATGCGAACGAGCGTGTCGGGTGTGGGGTCGACAGGGTTGATGCCGATGACTACGTCTCCGGCGCCATATGACAGACCGTCGAGAATCGAGGCACGGATGCCGTCGATATCGTCCGTCGGATGGTTTGGCTGGTTGCGGTAGGACAGGGTCCCGGGCAAACCGATGGTCGTGTTGGCTGTCGTCACGTTATAGATCTTCTTGGACGCCACGACGAGGTCCATGACGGACATAAGACGGATGACTGCCGAGATCATCTCGGAAGTCAGACCGACACGAACGCGCTGGATGTCCTCGTTGGTGGTCTTCTGGTCAAGCAGGTAGCCGCGCAGATCGGCGACGGTCCATCCCTTGATCTTATTGTACACAGCCTTGTTCGTGTCGTTGATGATAACACGCGTGACCTCGTCCGTCTCATACGGCAGAACGGGGTTCTCGAAGATGTCCTTCAGCGTCAGGTTCGCGACCACCCACTTGGCGGCGATACGCTCGCGCTCCGACTGAGCGGCAACGCCGATCAGCTCATCGCCCGAACGCTTCTCTGCAGACTTGGCAAGGACGTCCTTCACGGACTTGAAGCTGTACATCTGCCCTTGCAGTGTTGTCGTGAGATTCATGTATTCCTCCTGAGACTCTACGTCGACAGTCGCTTACCGTAGCCCTCACCGTTCGAGGTCGCCAAACAGGTGCTGCTTCTGCCCTTCTCTCTGCATTCGCTACGGTACGACCGGACTTGGAGCGGTCTTGCCAAGTTTGATGGTCTCCTGGAACGGACGCCACAACCCGGTGTTCTCGTTGCGACCCTGCAGAAGCACAACGCGGCCAGGCTTCGCCATGCCGGGAAGAGCCTCCTTGTACAGCGTTCCGATGTCGCCACCCTTCAGGCGATTGACAAGGTAGATGAGCTTGGTCTCTGGAAACTGTGTCATCATCTCGAAGTCGCCGTCACTGTCCCCAGCGACGAACAGAGGCGCCTTCTTGATGAAGTTGCGGATGACCGTGGCCTTGCCCATGCGCTGTGTCAGTTCGTAGCCGGGCTCTTCGCTCAGCTTCGCGAGGTACTTTCCGGAGGCGTCAGTCTGGAGGCGTACGCCGATGACCCGGTTTTCGGGGAAGCCGTATCCGTTGATGGCTGCAACTGCCTGGATGACAGGCTCGAACGACGCCGTGACAACCCACAGCTCCCAGCCGGTAGCCCGCTGCTTCGATATCATATCGATGATGCCCTGTGCAAGGCGGATGCCTGCCTTGTATGTATATGAAGCGACGCTGGCCTTCCGCGTCAGATCCATCGGGGCTTTCAGTGTGATCTTCTCGCTCTTGCGAACGAGCGCATCATTCAATGCAATGACAGCTAGTTTCTGTACTTCGGACTTGGTCATGCCTTCACAGAGGAAGCACACCCAGGGGTAAGAATACTCGGCGGCGATCTCAGGAGTGTCAGTCAGCCCGTCATACATGAACGGCAGCTTGACGACGAAGTCCTTGTACTCGGACGTGGCCTTGATCTCATCCAGCGTCATCTTCTTCGCGCCGATGTAGTTGTCGTACAGGAAGGCATAGTCGGCTTCGAGGTCGGCAGCAAGATCGGCGAGGACAACGTTGCCGTAGTCGGCAGACAGTTTGAGGACGTTGGTGTCCTTGAGCGTTTTGCCCGCAGCCTCGGGGATGATGGCGTTGAAGGCTTCCTTGTCCATCGCGTACTGCAGGTTGAACATCTGGAAGCGGAACATCGTTTCCATGATGTCATTGTAGATGCACGTGTTGTCCCAGTCATAGACGGCTACTGGGTGCGTGGGGCCGTACTTCTTGATGAACCAGTCTGAGTAGATCCAGTTGTACGGTGTGTAGCCGGTATACGTTCCAGACGGAACGCCAGCTGCCATGGCAACACCGGCAAACGACGAGACGAGCAGTGCGACAAGCAGTACGACGGAGATGATCCTGGCGACTTGCTTCATGCTGTTCCCCTTTCGCTTCGATTGGTTGTGACAGTGCCGTTCAACATAGCGAGGACTGGCTCACCTTCTCCGAACCAGCCCTCGCCTCCCTGCACGTTATGCCTCGCTGCTATGAGACGGCCGTGGCGCGGGGCGCCTTTGGGGCGCCCTCCTCGGCCGTCTCATGTCACGCGGCAAACCGTACCCCGCTGCCTAGATGCTGATCTGATCCGCCCAGTTGGACGGGAACGTAACGTAGTAGACTTTGACCCAGGTCGGCGTATTCCAGTGAACCGAGGAACCCTTGGGAATGAATACCGTGTCACCAGGATCTGCATAGATGGTCTTTGCTTCGCAGGTAATCTCCATGCGGCCTTCGACAACATAGTCAATCTCGTCGTAGTTCAGGGTCCAGCTGAAGCCCGGGCCCTTGTGCCACGACATGAAGCCACCCGAGATACTGGCGGCATCGTCAAGGGTGATCACGTCCACAAGCCGGAAGTCGATCTCTGGAGGATTCCGCAGGACTCCAGCAGCGTCGCGAAGCTCGAGCGTGGGCATGTCGCAGTCCTTGGGCAGTTTCGCAAACTTCAGCTGTCCAGGGCGTGAGCCATAAGCCTTCGGCGTTGCGCACGGAGCGCACACCTGAGGCTGGGCGCCAGTCCCCATACGCTCGAGGACAGCCTTGACAATCGCCTCGAGCTTGTCGTCGCTGGGCGCCGCCACAGGGACAGGTGCGCTGGCGTGAACGATGGGCTCGCGGGAGTCCTGGATCTTGATGCCGAGCTCCATTGCGGTGTCGCGCGCCAATGGAGTCAGGGTGTCTCCCGGCTCAAGCCGAAGGACCGTCTGTCCACTGGACTTGAGGTTTTCAATGTCGAACTTGGAAATGATGCGCTTCTCCATATCGAGTTCTACCTCCCTAATGTATCGGCCGCAGTGCCAAGCTCATTCCCATCACGCGTGATGGTCTGAGGCCTGACGACCCGGCTGAGGTTGGACACCAGCTACTCAGCATCGGCCGGTCGTTTCGGCAGCAACATCTCCGTGTCACTGGCCGGTCGAGGGATGACGTGAACCGAAACGAGCTCCCCGACCCGCTGCGCGGCGGCTGCGCCAGCGTCAGTAGCAGCCTTGACGGCTCCGACGTCACCACGCACCATTACCGTAACAAGCCCGGAGCCAACTCGCTCCTGACCGATCAGCTTGACGTTTGCCGCCTTGACCATAGCATCGGCGGCTTCGATGGCTCCGACCAGTCCTTTGGTTTCAATCATGCCAAGTGCAATCATGCCTGGATCTGCCATAGATGACTCTCCTCTAAGAGAAAATTAGGACACTCCTGGTTCTTGCCGCATCCGCACGTGCACGTGCGGATGCGGCGGACACGTTCCTATATGGTCTTAGGCCGCTTCTGGTTCGCGATAGTCCGCCTTGGGTGCGACCAGAGTAGCGATGACGATACCGAGGATACCGGCGAACACCTTGCCGATGATCATCGGTCCAATGAACTGCGGCGCGTTGGCGGCCGTGAATCCAAGGTGGTCAGCGAGGGCGAACGCTGCGGCAACCTGAAACGCTGAGTTGATAACCTTGCCGCGAGGGGTCATATCCTTGAACATGCCCCACATGGGAATGTTGTTGGCCAGCGTCGCAACGAGACCGGCTGCGCCAATGCTGTCCATGCCGAGCATCTTGCCAAGAGCACCCAGCGGCTTCGCAAGAACCGTCGTCAGGAACTTGACGAGCGGATAGGCACCAGCAAGAGCAAGTGCAATGGCGCCGATGACTTCAAGGCCTTCCATAATCGTTGCGCCAGCTTCAGGATCCCAGTGAGAGAACGTGGGGGACATGCCAGGGAGAATCGTGACGCCAGTCTGGGTCTGGAAGATGACGAGGCCAAGGCCGACGAGGATGAAGCTGGTGATGAACTTGCCAAAGTAGATAAAGCCCTTGACCATCGCCTCGCGCGCAAACGCAAGACCGGCGGCGATGAGAGCGGCAACGATGAAAACCGGGACAAGGTACGCAAGAGATGCGCCGAAAGGGTTTCCGGCCAGAACGCTCTGCAGCAGGGCGCCGAAGGGAGCCATGATAATACCGGCAAGAATACCGAGTGCCATGTACTTGCGGTCCTTGACCTGGATGATGCCCAGGCCGACGGGGATGTTGAAGACAATGTTGACTCCGAAGACGGAACCAAGCAGCAGACCGCCAAAGTAGCCAACCCACACAGGGTCACCGGCAGTCTTCGCGAGCTGAAGACCGAGGGGCGTTGCGCCCATGTCGATGGCCAGGAGGGTGCCGGCGAACATAGCAGTCCTGGAGCCAAGAGCCGTGAAAACCGGACCGACAACCGGGATCAGCCAGCTGGCAAGAACGGGGGTCAGCGCGATGATACCAACCATAGCCAGTGCCAGAGGGCCCATGGCGTTGAAACCGTTTTCCATTTCTGCGCCGAATCCGTCGATCAGGGGAATGTGTACATCTGGTGCCCAGTACTTGATAATACGTTCAATCACACCAAGTACAGCGAAAATCGCCATGATCCAAAGTACAGTTTTGCTAATTGCAGCCATTTGTCACACCTCTTCCTTAGAATTAGAGTATGGTGCTGTGGTGAACCTGCATACAATCACTCTTCCACAACGTCTAACACAAAGACCATGTCGTGCCCTTCCGAACCACTGCCTCCTCTCTAACTGTAGTGTGGTGAACACGGCGGTCATTACAAGGTTGTGTCGTCTGAAGCTGGCTTGGGCACCAGCATCTCGGTGTCGCCGGCAGGGCGCGCGATCACATGGACCGAGACAAGCGTCCCGACCCGCTGCGCTGCCGCAGCTCCTGCGTCTGTCGCAGCCTTGACGGCCCCGACGTCGCCACGTACCATGACGGTAACGTAGCCCCCACCGATCTCCTTGTACTCTGCGCCGACAAGTTTCACGTTCGCCGCCTTGACCATGGCGTCGGCCGCCTCAATGGCGCCGACCAGTCCTTTGGTTTCAACCAGTCCCAGAGCAATCATCTTCTCTGCCATGTTGACCTCCGCCATTCATCTTGCCAGGGTTGAGGCACGACCACTACCCCTTGTGAGACAGTTCTTCACGGATGACCTTGCGCACCAGGTTCTCGATGTCTGACGGCGACTGCTTGTCAGCCGGAGCTGACGCAGGAGCTGCCGGCACGGTCGCCGGTTTGCGGTCATACACGACCGGGGGATTGAACGGACGCACCTCGTACGCGACGCGCTTCACGTTCATCAGGTGATGGACCGTGATATTGTCGCTGCTGATGCCGCCACCCATGCCGCCCGTCGCCAGTGTGAGCGATGGTGCCAGATTGGTCGTGGCTCCGATCGCTCCCATGGTCGTGGAGCCATTGACAATGATGCGAAATGCGGGCTTCTGCAGCCCGAATTGCATGATGATGTCCTCCTCGGTGCAGTGGAGACCCATCGTGTGTCCCTTGCCACCAAACTGCAGCACCTCGATGCACCGCTCGCAGCCGGCATGCCACCCGTCTTCGACGTAGAAGGCGACCACGGGGGTCAGCTTCTCGCGCGAAAGCGGGACCTTGGGACCGACTTCCTTGAGCCGAGCGACCAAAATGCGGGCGTCATCAGGGACCTTGAAGCCAGCCTGCTCGGCCAGCACCTGTGGAGACCGCCCGACGAATTCGGACTGCATGAGTCCGTTTGGACGGAACATGTCCTTGCCCAGCTTGTCGGCTTGCTCATCACTGAGAAAATACGCCCCATTGCGTTCCATGGCCTTCGCCAACTGATCGGCAATCGGAGTGTCGGCAATGACTGCTCCCTCATGGGCGCAGATGACCGCGTAGTCGAAGTTGACGCTGTTGACGATGTCGCGAGCCGCCTTTTCGACGTCTGCACTACGGTCGACATAGACCGGGACGTTCCCGGGACCGACGCCAAGAGCCGGCTTGCCCACACTGTGAGCATACTCGACCATGGCTTCGCCGCCGGTGGCAATGATCAATCGGACAGCTTTCTGCTTGAGCAGTTCCTGTGTCCCTTCCATACTGACGTACGTCATACAGCTGATAAGACCCTTGGGGGCTCCAGCTGCCTCGGCAGCCTCAGCCAGAACGCGCGCAGTCTCAGCCGAGCACTTCGGGGCGCCGGGATGGGGAGCAAACACGATTGCATTGCGCGCCTTGACGGCGATCAGGGACTTGAAAATGACGGTAGATGTCGGGTTCGTCATTGGGACCAAGCCTGCTATGACCCCAAAAGGCCAGGCAATCTCGATGATTTTGTTGGCTTCATCGCGTCTGATGACGCCTTCGGTCCGGACGTCCTTGATAGACATCCAGAGGTCACGCGAGGCAAATTGGTTCTTGATGGTTTTGTGTTCAGCGACACCCAGGTGCGTCTCTTCGACTGCCATGCGGCCGAGCCGTTCAGCCTGCTCGTACGCAGCTTCGGCCATTGATGCACAGACGACGTCCACCTGGTACTGGTTGAAGTGAACAAATGCTTCCTGTGCGACCTGAGCCTGCTTGACCAGATTCCTGGCTTCTTGAATAGACAGCAGGTCGCGGTCGAGTTCTTCGGGCATGTTCTGCCTCCTCTTACAGTTCTCCGCCCCGGCCCAGCATCAAACCGGAGCGCCTATCAGGGAATACGTCGTGCGAGTCGCAGAACACTCTACTGGAAAGCCAGCGGATCCCGTGCCACAGACAGAACTGCTTCATCGAACGCACGGCATGCTGCGCGGCAGGCGCTCTGAGTGCCGTACAGGAGTGCACCGTGGTAGTTGGTCTCACTGAGTCTGGTGAATGAGCCAACTGCTACGTCGGCTGCCTTCAGGGACCGCTCCATCGCATAGTGGCCCTCAAGGGGCGGTGCAGTGATGTATGCGATAGGAGTCCCGGGAGCAACTCCAGCTTCCTTGGACAGGTATGTCCCAGACCGCGAGATCGTATAGGCTAGCCAGACCAGCAACGGCGCAACCTGGACAGGAAGCGTGACCGTTGAATACCGCAGCGCGTCGACAAACTCAAGGACAGCGTTGATCCCCGCAGTCGCCTCGGCAGGGTTCGGAGCAGCCAGCAGAAGCATAGCTTCGCCCGACAGAGGCCCTGACGGATAGGAACCGCCGGCAAAGTGCGAACGACAGTACGCCACACGTACATCTGCCTTCTTGGTGGCTTCGTCTCCGCCTATGTACAGCGGATCATCGATGTTGCAGGTGAACAGTGCCAGACTCTTCTCCCCAGGGAGAAGTTCCAGAGACTTCGCCATGTCAGGGTGCACATTGGCAATGAGCCGCACCGACAGGATTTCTGGCTTCAGGGTCCGTTCCATCTCTAGAGCCATGTCATTCTACTCCTTTTTGATACCTCGTTCTCCGGTTTCCCGGGACAGTCCGATGGCTGGCCACGGGCCCGTCAACGGATTCCACCAACCGGCCTCCAGGTCTTACTCCAGGATCGTGATGTCTCTCCCGGAGGCCGGCGATTGCTACTGTGCTTAGCCTCTCTTCGCAGTGGCGAGTTCGACGCCGCTGGTCTTGTACTGCAGATAGTCCTTGATGAGGGCGACCGCCTCGGCGGCGGCTTCGATGGGATTCTTGCCCTTCTTCGAGATCATGCAGATGTTGTCGCGGTTGCCATCAGTCGTGAGCGGCTCCCAGCGAGGCTTGTAGCCCATATAGATGGACAGAGCGTCAGAGATGATGAGACCAGGACGCTCGCCGATCAGGACGACGACCACATCGGCGTTCAACAGAGTGCCAAAATCGTTCATGATGCCAACGCGGGCGCGGTTCACGTAGACCGATGTACCAACTGTGATGCCGGCAGCCTTGAGGCCGTCGGTCATGCTCTTGAGCACGTCACCGGCATAGCGCTCGATGGCATAGCCACTGAGACCGTTGCTGACGACGAACTGGACGGTCGGGTTCTTGACGCACTTCTCGAGCACGACGGCCTTCGCCTCGTCGCTGAGCTTGCGGCCGAGCGGCGGCAGGCGGAGGTAGGTCTCGAGCAGGCCATTGGTCGCGGTCTCGCCAACGTGCAGCAGACCCAGTGCCTTGATGACCTCATCTGGAACACTGTACTTCAGAGAGTCCTGTGTGGCGCCGTGGTCGGCTCTCATCTGGAAGTAGGTGTTCAGCTTCGGACGGGGGCCATTGCGGCCAACGCAGACGCGTTGATCGGTCGCATGCATGAGAGCCTTGCAGCCCTCGAGATCCACAGGATGATCGACGCCAACGGTATGGCGCTTCTCAGCAGTGGTAACGTCTTCGACTTCCACTCCGAACTTGGCGCCTTCGGCGCGCCGTGCCTCGATAACTGCCTGGTTCTGTGTGCCCTTATACAGCTCGTATGCAGCCATTTCTACTCTCCTCTCCTACCGCTTCAGGAAGAACGACGGATCGCCGGCCTTGTCGGTCAGCTTGCCATTCTTGAGCAGTCCAAGTTCCTCGGCCCACTTCTCCCATTCTGGCGCTGGACGAGTGCCCATAGCGCTCCAGAGAGAAGCTGTGTCGTGGTAGCTCGCGCACTGATAGCTCAGCATGACATCGTCTCCCATCGACACACCCATGTGGTAGTTGCACCCTGCAACAGCATCGAGTACCATCAGGAACTCGTTGGTGTTCTGGTCGGCACGGACGTGGTTGGTGTAGCAGTTGTCCAGACCGAGCGGGATGCCCAGCAGCTTGCCGCAGAAGTGGTCTTCAAGGCCTGCGCGCATGATCTCGTCAGAGTTGTACAGGTATTCTGGTCCGATGAAGCCGACGACGGAGTTGACGCCGATGGGGCTGTAGCGGCGGGCAAGCGCATGCTTGCGGGCCTCGAGCGTCAGCTGGTCGGCATCGTTGTTGGCATAGGCGGACAGCTCGGTGCCTTCGCCTGTCTCAAAGTACATGTAGTTGGGGCCGTCGGAGTAGCAGAACTTCTTTGCCAGCTCATTGGCCTCATCGAGCATACCCACCTCGACACCAAAGGACTCGAGGGCTGCCTGGGTCCCTGCGATGCTCTGGAACACCTGACCGACCTTGGCGCCTTTCTTCAGGCACTCCATCTGGGTGGTCACGTGGCCAAGAATGCAGTTCGACGCGGGGATGTTCCATTTCTCCTTGATGCCCCACATCATATCATACATCTTCATAAGGTTCTCGACCTGATCGATGGCCGGGTTGACGCCGATGACCTGGTCGCCGATGGCGAATGCAAGACCATCATAGATTTCGGCCCGGATGGCGTCGAGATCGTCCGTTGGATGGTTGGGCTGAAGGCGCGCGCCCATGCGGCCAGGAAGACCCATGGTGCACACGTTGTGCACGACACACGGCATCTTCTTGCCACCGACAATCAGGTCGAGGCTGGAGCAAAGCTTGGCAACAGCCGCAGCCATTTCGCCGGTGAGGCCCTTGCTGATGGCGGCGATGTCCTCGGACGTCGTGTTCTCGTCGAGGATCCAGGCCCGCATTTCACCTGCGGTTTTGTTCTTGATCTTCTCGTAGGCAACGAGATCGAGACCATCGTCGATGGCACGCGTGATTTCGTCGTCTTCGTAAGGAACAACCGGCTCGGCGCGCAGCACCCACATCGGGATCTCGGCCAGAACAGTCTTGGCCGCGATACGTTCCGCTACACTCTTGGCAGCAACACCCGCTGCTTCATCGCCGGACTTCTGTTCGTTCGCCTTCGCCAGGACTTCCTTGACGTCCTTGAAGTCGTACGTGATGCCGAACAGTTTGGTACGGAATGCCATTTTTCCTCCTTGTCACATTGAGAAGATAAGTGTCTTCACCGAAAGAGAAACAAGACGATCTCCCAGCATCGATTGACCAATGTCGATATAGTCCCCTTCTGCCAACGTGACCTCATCGATCGAGAGCACCTTGAACTGGGGTAACCCGGCGCTTACGACCTGTCCCAATGCCTTGCCCAGGTCGCGCTCTGTTACCAGAATCAGCGGAATACTCGGCGAAATGTGCTTGCTGGCAAACGCCTCGATGCCGCGCCCCAGCTTCTTCAGGTCGTCATAGCAGTCCACTCCGGATAGGTCGACGGCGAGAGCGACTCGATCCTTTGCAGGGTCGAGGTCCCAGCGACTGTACCCGTCCAAAATCGCCCTGGTCAGCGCCTGCTCGTCGGGAATGCCGTCGAACATCGGCCGGACGACCGGGACATTACGCATGGGCAGCTCCTTGGGGGCAACCCATATGGTCATGCCACTCAACGTGATCGTCTCGTGGCTTGCACCCATAACGGTGGCGCGCTCGGTGTGGAGAGGCTTGAGGACAGCCCACTCCTTCACGCGCGGATGATTCCGCAGTTCCTCGCCCATCAGGGGTCCGATGTCGCCGTACACTGCAACATCCTGGATCGTCCTGATCGGCTTCGTGTCATAGAAGAAGTCTGCCACACCGCCGGAGAAGAAGATCGTCGTGTCGATGACCGGACGCAACAAAGGAGCCGTCTCCATAAGGTCACGCGCCATCTGTGACACCTGTCCGGACAGCACCTCGACAATGAGGTCGGTCATCAGGCGTGCTACCTTCCGCAGCACTTCCATGGAAGCAACATCACCCACCTTCAGGCCGATGTCGAGATGGTTCAGCATCTTCTGGCCGCTCCTGGTGATATGCTTGACGACACCAGACGCCTGATCGACCTGGATATGGCGCCCGCCAATGGAAAGCACCACCGTGTCCATCAGGTCTCCCTGGTGAAAGACCGCGATGTTGGTCGTGCCACCGCCGATGTCGACGTTCGTGCCCCACGCAAAATGCTCGGACGTCCATGCGGCAGCGCCTGACCCTCGCCCTGCAAGATGAGCTTCCAGGCTGGGACCCGCGACAGTCGATACGAAGTCGCCTGCCAGCGGCGCCACGATGTTCAGGACTCTCTCTGCGTTCCGACTCTTGGCTGCCTCCCCAGTGATAATGACGGCGCCGGTGTCGATCTGGTCCGGCGTGAACCCTGCTTCCTTGTAGTCTGCCCACAAGATCTTCTCGAGCTCATCAACGTCCACGAGCCCGTCGTGGTTGATGGGAGTGAAGTGGACAGCGCTCTGATACAAGACGTCCTTCTTGGCCACTTGCGCTCTCGGCTTGCGGGCCGGGCCATACCTTGCCTGCGGCATCCTGCTGAGTGTCGCTGTCTCGGCGACCAGCAACTTCGAGATGACAATCTGCGTGGTCGTGGTCCCGATATCTATTCCCACGCTGATGAGTTCAACTGATGCCATTACTGTGCCTCCGCTACTTTTCCGACTTCCGGCTGTTCTTTCTGGGAGCGTTCTTCTTGTCGACGTACAGGTGGTCTTTGAGCGAGGTCACAAGAGTTCTTTTCGCCCCCTGGACCTTCTTGAGTTCCTCAACCGAGCTGAATAGTCCCTGCTGTGTACGAAACTCGACGATGCGTTCGGCCAGTGCGGGCCCAATGCCCGGCAACGTGTCCAGCTGCTCGGCGCTCGCCGTGTTCAGATTCAGGCGTCGCACCGGCGTCTCGCGTGTCGCCCCAGGAGGAACGCCCGGCAGTCCGACAGGGATGACAGGCCTTACGACGGGAGTCTCCGGAACCTGGACCACAGGAGTTGTGAGTGATTCCTCAGCAGGTGGAATCGCAGCGTCAGAAGCGGTGTCTGGAAACATGGGAGCCACCGGTACGTTCGATTCCAACAGCCGGGCCGGTTCTGCCTCACGTGCCACGGGCACGGGAGCCTCACCCGGCGCGGGAGACGCTCCCTCGCTGGCCGGCAGGCCAAGATTCCTGCTCATGTTGCCGATAATCATGTCGGTGTCTCTGTCGGGGCGCGCAATCACGTGGATGGATACGATCTCGCCCACGCGTCGGGCTGCTGCTGCTCCTGCGTCGGTGGCAGCCTTCACGGCGCCCACATCACCACGCACGACGACAGTAACCAGACCATCTCCAGAGTATCCTTTGCCGATGAGGCGTACATTGGCTGACTTGACCATGGCGTCAGCTGCTTCAATGGCGCCGACAAGCCCCCTGGTTTCGATCATGCCAAGTGCTGTCAGCTTCTCGTTCTCAGGCATGGACTCGACTCCCTGCTACACAGGTGGCCCTAAGACCTATCACGATTTGTGGAAGGTGTCGCGACCGTCGACCTCGAGAGAATCGAGGATCCCCACGATCGTCGCATCTGCAGGAGCTCCATCAGTGAGTGCCGTGAACCGGCCTCCACTGCCAACGGCGACGAGGACAAGCTCACCCTCACCCGCGCCTACTGCGTCCACGGCGACAAACGGAGTGCGGTCCATCAGTTCATCGTGCACTGTCGCTTCTTGAACGACAAGGAGCTTTCGGGCAGACAGTTTGTCTGCTTTGACTGTCGCAACGGCCGAACCAACAACGCGCGCTATTATCATGGTTCCAGTCCTCCTAGCACTTCATTGTACGTTGCACCAGACTACGCTGAACTACCTGCCGGCAGATAACACAATCCCGCCCTTGAGTTGTCACGTTGCTCACGTGGCTTCCCAGCGCATCTCGTCCTCTGCCCTGCGCGGACCATTTTCGCATCGGCAGCTGAAGTCTCATCGATACTCGACTTCCGACCCAGATACCAGTTCTTCAAATGCAGTTTAGGACGAATCTATCACGTGTCAAATCGTCGGGCAACGGCTCATGTCGTCTGGACTTGGCCCACCGGAACGTCTGCAATCGCTGTCAACATGCGCGTTGAGCTGCGACGAATCCTGCCATGCCGCATGTCACTTAGCTTCAGGGGCACCGCGCGCTATCCCCGTGGAGCATAGCCATTCCCTTCCAGCAGCGCCTGCACGGTTTCCTCGGTCCGGGGTGCCTCGCGTACGGTCTTGTCGCCGACAACGTACAGCCGGTCCGGCAGAACGCGTATGGTCTCGAGATTGTGCGTGGAAAGCACGACCGATTTGCCTTTGGCGGTAGCCCAGGAGATCAAGCCGTGGAGTTCGCGCAGGCTCGGGAGATCAAGGTGGAGTTCAGGCTCGTCCATCAGGAGAATGTCCGTCCACTGCGCCACAAGAGCCAGGAGCATGATCTTGCGCTGTTGCCCTGACGACATCTCGTCCAGGAATCGTGCACCGAAGCCACTGACCTCTGAGAACACGTCAGGGTGGTCCGACGCCTCGAGCTGTTCCATGGACTTGAGCCGTCCAAGGGAACTGAGCTCGATGACCTCATCCACCAGAATGTGCGCCTGGGGTATCCCTGGCGACAGGAACCCAATGGTCGCTGCAAGGGCCTGTGGACTCATGGACTGCAATGGGTGACCCTTCAGCACGATCTGGCCGTCGAAGGGCGGCAGGAACCCGCGCATCGTCCGAAGGAGTGTCGACTTCCCTGTCCCGTTGCGGCCGACCAGCGCAACGGCTTCTCCCGGGCGAATACTGATCGTCACGTCCCTGAGAACGGGTTCCCCCCGAACGTACCCGACCGCGACGTTGCTGAGCTCGAGGACAGCGGAGATCACATCACCCTCCTCGACTTGATCGACAGCCAGATAAGATAGGGCGCACCAAAGAGTGACAGCACTGTATTCAGTGGAATCTCCGACGCGCTCACCGAACGCGCTATGAGATCCCCGACGACCACGATCGTCGCGCCCATCAGCATCGTCAGGACGACAAACGTCCGGTCTGTGCGACGTGTCAGCAGGCGTGCCAGATGAGGAGAGAACAGTCCAGCGAATCCCACGACCCCCGAGGCGGCAACGTCCGTGGCAGCAAGGATGACGCTGAGGAACAGCAGCGAAATCCTTGTGGTTCTCACGTTGACGCCCACGTTCTGGGCGAAGTCATCACCCACCAGATACGATCGGAGAGGGCGCATCAGGCTCATGACAGCCGGCACGGCAATGACCAACCCTGCGGCCACGACCGCCATGCCTGTTCCAGACGCCCTGTTGAGACCCATCCATGACCAGAAGATCGTGTTGGAAAGGATGTCGGGCCGTGTCGAGACCAGGATGGAGTACAGGGCGTTCAGCATGTACGAGAGAGCGAGGCCTGACAGCAGAAAGGCCAGGAGGTCATGCCCGATGCGCCTGCTGATGATGAGGAGCATCGCGAGAACGAAGAGAGCCCCCGCCAGTGGGGCGGCGATCATGACAGGAACCGAGGCAACCGTCCCCGCAAGGCCGAGCAGGGCAACCAGCGTGACGGCCAGCTGTGCCCCTCCTGAGACCCCGAGGAGATAACTGTCGGCCAGCGGATTCCGGAAGGCCGTCTGCAGGAGGAAACCCGACAGTCCAAGCGATGCACCTACCAGAACACCCAGCCCTATGCGAAGGAGCCTCAACATGACGATCTGAGCTTCCGGCGTCCCCATGGGGGCACCCCCAATCATGAGGCTCAGCCCGTGGAACACCTGTCGTGGCGTCAGGCCCGCACTACCGAAGAACACACTGGCAGACGTGACGATAAGCAGAACTGCGGCTGCGCTTGTTAGCACAGCCGCATTGTGTCGTCGGACTCCGGCGTCAGGGACGGGAAGCACGCTGGACATAGTCAGCGATCATCTCGAGACCCTTGATGATACGGGGAGATGGGCGGAAGATGTAGTCGCCCACCATGTCATACACGTGTCCCTGCTTCACGGCGTTGACCGTGGAAAACGCCGTCCTCCCTGCAACATCTCCGGATCCCATACCGGAAGCCACGACGATGATGTCTGGGTTGTGACTGATGACGTATTCCTCGGACAGCACCGGCCAAGGACTATTTGTGTCATCAGCGATGTTGGATCCTCCCGCAATTGAGATGAGGTCCGAGACGAACGTCCCCTTGCCTGCGCTCATCAATGGACTGTTCCAGATCTCGACGTACACGGCAGGCTTGCTGGTCAGCTTCTTCGCTGCCGCGGCTACCCGTACGATGGACCTGTGCATGGAGAGCGCCACCTCGAACCCACGGTCCGGAACTCCGAGCACCACTGACAGCGAACGTATGGCCTCGACGATAGCAGACAGGGACTTGGGGTCGTCGGCGTACACCCGACGCCCCATCTTGCGGAGACGTTCCACGACCGCAAGCGGCGTGCCGTCCGTCACCAGGATGAGGTCGGGAGACAGGACCAGCAGCTTCTCCAGTGAGGGGTTGCTGAATGCGCCGACCGTTGGGATCTTCTTGGCCTGCTCCGGGAAGTCAGTGTACTCGGACGAGGCGATGATGTTGCTGCCCTGACCAAGGGCGAAACAGTTCTCTGCCAGGTTCGGCGCCAGGGTCACGAGCCGCATCTTCCCGGCCTTGGCGGGGAACGTGTCATGCTCATAGCCGAGGACGTCGTTCATGACGGACGGAATCTGGAGGACGATCGACGTCAGTCCGTTCTTGACAGACGATGTCATCGTTCCACCAGACGCAGTCACCAGGCCCTTGAGGATCTCCTCCGACAGGAACAGGGTTCCAATCTTTCCCAAGGCGCGAACCAGGTCCTTCCGCACCGACGTGTTGTAGGAACCGTCCACGAACGTCCTGCTGCCAAACTCGTATGCACCAGCAACTGGTCCCAGCCCAAAATAGACGGTGTTCTGCAACAGCTCGAACCGCACGACGCCGCCGGCTGCCTCGATGACGGCACGCACCGGGAAAGCAAGACCTGTACCAAGCCTGACCGGAACGAACCCCTTGGGGAAGCTGCCTGCAACACGCTTTGAGCCCGTAGTGACGACGAAGCTGGACTGGCCGGCGCGGAGTTCAAGGGAAACACGATGCATCGAAGCGGCCGAAGCAACATTAACCGCCTGTCTGGCGGGGAAGGCAACCAGGAGAAATACCATGATGACAGCAAGTGCAAAGGATATAACGCGTTTTCCATCCGTCAACCTGCAACATTCTGTCGAGTCAACATGCTTGTTGATCCGGTTCCGAGATCCTGTCCTGAACATTCTGGTTCCTCCATGTCCTTGAGTTTTTGGTCCGGCCGCCTGCGGTGAGTCACAAAAGACTCCCACTCGGCCACCGGTTGCATCCGCTTCTGAGCGCGGACCGCACTTCTCACGCCAGACAAGCGACCCTGCCTACTGGGTCGGTCGTCTCCTGCGTTAGCACGTTCCAGTATATGAGTTCCTGGCCTCTGTCAACGTCGTTACTTCTCAGGAGTGACAGCTCGCTGTCTTTGCCATATACTGAACACGTCAGGGATGGAGGAGAAGACGTGATACGTGCGATAAGCCTGGACTTGTGGAAGACACTTATACTAGACCATGACCAGGATGAGGCTCTACGCGACCGCATCCGGGCTCAGGCCATTCGCGAAGTCCTTGGCGAGCACGGCGTGGTCGTTTCCGAGAATGGACTCTACGAGAGCCTTCGTCGCATCGACGTGTTGCGCAGAGACGTTCGTGAGATGCGCGACTGGACTCTGACAACCTCCAGCCAGATCAGTTTCGTTCTGACGCAGGCCAGCGTGTACCCTTCCAGGGATCTGGTCGATGCTGTCCGGCCCCGATATGACGCGGCGATCTTCCAGCTGATGCCTACTCTCGTCGAGCCGGACGCTCCACAGCTGCTTGCAGACCTGACCCAGCACTACCCTCTCTCGCTGACCTCCAACACGGGAAAAACACCGGGACAGGTTCTGTTGAACGTACTCGACACGCTCAACATTCGCATGCCGTTCACACACTTCATCTTCTCGGACGAAGTCCTGTATCTGAAACCCGACAAAGGTATCTGGGAGCTGCTGGTCGACACCAACGAACTGAAACCGGAGGAGATCGTCCATGTGGGGGACTCATACCGCATGGACTACAGGGGAGCCTGCGCAGCTGGCCTCCGGGCCATTCTCTTTGGACGCCGGGAGTCGTTGCCCACAGACACCCTCGCGATCGACTCACTCAGTGAACTCGCACCAACTATTGAGGAGATGAACAGATGAATATCCATCTTACCGGTTCCAGCCTGACCTCCAGCGAAGTCGTCCGTGTCGCCCGCCAGGGTGCCGTCGTCGATCTCGGCAAGGAAGCTGTGGAACAGATCAACGCTGCCTCTTCATTCGTCCGGCAGATCGTCCACGGTGAAGTCCCCGTCTATGGCATCAATACGGGGTTTGGCTCTCTGTGCAATGTACGTATCGGTCCCCAGGACCTGGGCAAGCTGCAGGAGAACCTCATCCTGTCACACGCCGTCGGTGTCGGCCGCTGCTTCAACGAGGACGAGGTGCGGGCGACAATACTCGTGCGTGCCAATACACTTGCCGGCGGACACTCGGGTGTTCGTCTCGAGGTGGAGCAACTGCTGCTGGACCTGCTGAACAAGCACGTGTACCCGATGATCCCCAGCCAGGGATCGCTGGGGGCCTCGGGCGACCTGGCTCCTCTTGCCTCACTGGCGCTCGTGCTCATTGGCAGGGGAACGGCAAAAGTGCACGGCGAAATCCTCCAGGGTCGGGCGATCCTTGACGCCATCGGTGCCAAGCCGGTTGTCCTGGAAGCCAAGGAAGGCCTGGCCCTCATCAACGGCACCGCCGCCATGACCGGCGTGGCCGCCCTCGTCTTCTCGGACGCACGCGCGCTTCTTCGTACCGCCAACCTGGCAGCGGCCATGACCATGGAAGCACTACGCGCCCGTCTCGAACCCTTCGACGAACGCATCCACGATCTGCGCCGGCACGCCGGACAGGGCGCTGTTGCCAGGGATATTCTGAGCTACGTTGCAGGCAGCAAGCTCATCGGCACGTGCGACGAAGTTCAGGACGCCTACAGCATCCGCTGCATGCCGCAGGTCCATGGCGCCGTCTCCGATACCGTCGACTTCGTGGAGAGTGTGCTGCTCAATGAGCTCAATGCAGTCACGGACAATCCCCTCCTGTTCCCTGTCGACGGAGACGTCCTGTCGGGCGGGAACTTCCACGGCGAACCCGTGGCGTTAGCCATGGATTACCTCGGCATTGCGCTGGCAGAACTGGCAAGCATCAGCGAACGACGCACGAACCGCCTGCTGAACCCTTCCCTCAACCGCGGACTCCCGGCGTTCCTGACGCGCGATGCCGGCCTCAACTCCGGCCTCATGATCGCCCAGTACACACAGGCCGCCCTGGTCTCCGAGAACAAAGTATTGGCACATCCCGCTTCCGTGGACAACATTCCGGTATCTGCCGACCAGGAGGATCACGTGAGCATGGGTACCATCGCTGCGCGCAAAGCCCGCTCCATTGCAGACAACGCGGCAACCGTGGTCGCCATTGAACTGCTGGCCGCCTATCAGGCTGTCGACATCCTTGGCGGCGAAGACAAGCTTGGCCAAGCCACCAGCAAGCTCTTCGCACAGCTCAGAACATGCGTTCCGCCCATGAATGGCGACCGCATGTTCGTCGAAGACATCAACGCGGTACGAGCCCTGATTTGCAGCAACGCAGTTTGACTGGAGGAAAAACATGGAACCGATACATGCAGCACACGGAACCACCCTGACATGCAAGAGCTGGCAACTGGAAGCTCCCATGCGCATGCTGATGAACAACCTGGATCCGGAGGTCGCAGAGCGGCCCGAAGACCTGATCGTCTACGGTGGCAAGGGCAAGGCTGCTCGCAACTGGCAGGCCTACGCCGACATCATCGCGACACTCCAGAGCATGGACATCGACGACACGCTGGTCGTGCAGTCCGGCAAGCCTGTCGCCGTCTGGAAGACGCACATCGACGCGCCACGTGTCATCATCAGCAATTCAATGCTGGTTCCACACTGGGCCACCTGGGACGAATTCCACAAGCTGGAAGACAAGGGACTGATCATGTACGGCCAGATGACCGCCGGCTCCTGGATCTATATCGGGGCTCAGGGCATCCTGCAGGGTACCTATGAGACGCTGGCCGCTGCTGCCCGGCAAGCCGGCTGGGAAGACCTGAGCGGACGGTTCGTCCTTACGGGTGGATGCGGTGGCATGAGCGGCGCACAGCCTCTGGCCATCACCATGAACGGGGGTGTTGGGCTGATTGTTGAATGTGACCCCGCCCGAATCCAGAAACGTCTCGACACCAAGTATATAGATACGATGACGACCGACCTGGACGAGGCACTGCAGATGGTCCGGAACGCCGTCGCTGAGAAGCGGCCACTGTCCATCGGACTCGTCGCCAACGCTGCCGACGTGTTCCCTGAACTGTTGCGCAGGGGGATCATCCCGGACGTCGTGACCGACCAGACGTCTGCCCACGATACGCTGAATGGATACGTCCCCAACGGCATGCCGCTCGAAGAGGCATACGCTCTGCGTGCGAGCGACCCCGCCGAGTACGAGAGGCGCGCGCTGGACGCCATCACCGTCCACTGCAAGGCCATGGTCGGCCTGCAGGAACGTGGCGCGATCGTGTTCGACTATGGCAACAACATCCGTGGCCAGGCCCTGGCAAACGGCTATCAGGATGCGTTCAAGTTCGACGGGTTCGTCCCGAAGTACATCCGTCCACTGTTCGAGGAAGGCAAGGGTCCTTTCCGCTGGGCAGCGCTCTCGGGAGACCCCAAGGACATCTGGGCAACCGACGAGGTGATCCTGAAGGAGTTCGCGTACGACCAACACCTGGTGAAGTGGATCCAGATGGCACACGACCAGGTCCAGTTCCAGGGGCTGCCCGCCCGCATATGCTGGCTAGGATACGGCGAGCGTGAGCGCTTTGGCCTCATCATCAACGACCTCGTGAAATCAGGCAAGATCTCCGCACCCATCGTCATCGGGCGCGACCATCTCGACTGCGGCTCCGTCGCCTCACCCAACCGTGAGACCGAGAAGATGATGGACGGCAGCGACGCCATCGCCGACTGGCCCATCCTGAACGCTCTCCTCAATACGATCGGAGGGGCTACCTGGGTCTCCGTCCATCACGGCGGCGGCGTCGGGATCGGCTACTCCATCCACGCCGGCATGGTCATCGTCGCGGACGGCACCGACGCTGCGGCCAGACGGCTATCACGCGTTCTCACCTACGACCCGGGCATGGGCATCGTGCGGCACGCAGATGCAGGCTATCCGAAAGCCATCCAGTTTGCCAAGGACCACGGCATCCGTATGCCATCACTCAAGTAGGAGGAGGAAATGGAAATGCAGCTCAACTACGTCAGTCTCGTCCGGGACCGCCATTCGACGCGCAGCTACGAGCCTCACCCCCTGACAGATACCGACAGAGCGGACATCGCGCAGGCGATTGCATCGGCAGTACCGCTCACCGCAACCAGCCGGCTTGACTGGAGAATCGCCGACAAGTCCATCATGGGATGCAGCGCCGTCCTGTATGCCGAGTGCGGGTCGTCTACCGACGAGCTCATAGACTATGGGTACCAGGGTCAGCAGATCGTTCTGGCCCTCCTCGTGCGCGAGTGGGGCACGTGCTGGTACTATCAGGTTCGCCTGCCGGGCAGTCCCTGCTCGATAACGGTCGGCCGGCCGGCGACACCTGGTCTGCGTTCCGCAGTGGTGGGTGCCCTCTCCCGCGGCCATACCCGCAAGACCATCGAACAGCTTGTTCCGGAAGGCATTCTCCAGGACTCGGCAGCTCTGGTCCGGACCGTGCTCGAATCCGCCCGCCTTGCTCCGTCAGCGATGAACAGGCAGCCGTGGACGTTCAAGGTCGTCTCCCCGGATCAGATCGTCGTGCAGGGCAACACCGGTCGCTTTCCCGACCTCGGCATTTGCCTGGCGAACGCTATGGTCACTGCTCGCCAGCTGGCAGGCGCCGCAACAGTGACACGGCTGGAAGCAGGAGTGTACAGCATTTCCTGGTAGCATATACTGCATGGTCGGGCTATATCATAGGCCGGCGTACCACAGTCATCCGGAAGGATCAAGACGATGAGCGACGAGCTGCAAGCAGACCTTGGGACGACAACTACCGGCCAAACGGTCTGGGGACAGCCAGCGAGTCTGTCATGAAGCGCCTGTTCCGTGAGGCTGGTGCACTGACCTGGCTGTTCGCGGGAGCTGTCGCATGTGCCGTGGTCGTGTCGGTGTCGACGGTTGCCTTCGCCGACATCTTCGGCCATTCTCTCTCCCTCATCGTCGCCGGCAAAGGCCTGCAGGCTCTGCACCAGGTCATCATCGTCGGTGTCGCCGTGGGCGTCGCGTCCGTGGGATGCACGTTCCTTGGAAAGCTCCTTGCCGGCCACTTCAGCGAGCGCCTGCAACGGACCCTCCGTGACCGCGCCGTCGAGCGTCTTGCCCATGCGACGGCTGCAGCAATGCACGGCGAACACTCAGGAGACGTCCAGTCGCGCTTCTCGAGCGACATGCTCCTGCTCGAACAACTGATCAAGACCGACGCGCTGCAGTTCGTGGCGCAGGCTTTGACAGCCCTCCTTGCAGCCGCATACATGCTGTCCCGGAATTGGCTGCTTACCGTGGCGTCCATCGCATCCACACCCATCCTCCTACTCGTGGCATCATACCTGACAAGACCCCTCGGACCCCTCACGACAGCCGCCCAGGAGGCACTCGCACAGGAAAGTGTCGTGACCCAGGAAGCAGTCTCGGGCGCAGAAGTCATTCGGGCGATGAACATGACCACGACCGTATCGCTTCGCCACGAGCGTGCCCTGTCCTCGTGGCAGGAACGGAGCGTTGCCGCGGCGAACCAGGTCGCGAAGCTGTACTCAACAGGCATGACGCTGGCGTTCATGCCCTTCATCGCCGTCTTCTCCGTAGGCGGGTACCTGGCCCTGGCCCACCGCATCGAGGTCGGGCTGTTGTTCTCGTTCGTCCAGCTGGTCAACTACCTGTCGTTTCCGGTGCAGGAAATGCCCCGCCTGCTCGGCCGCATCCGGTCAGGCGTGGCTGCATCACGCAGGGTCCTCGAAATGCTCGACACTCCCGTGGAGCGAACAGGAGGGACACGTGGCCCAGCAGACACGGATCAGGCGGTCAGCTTCGAGGACGTGTCCTTTTCTTACGCCGGGACTGCAGAGCCGGCCCTGAAAGACATCTCGCTGTCAGTGAAGCGGGGGCAGAAGGTCGCGCTCGTAGGTGCCAGCGGTTCGGGCAAGTCGACGGTCCTGCGACTCATCACGGGTGACTACGCCCCCAATACCGGGACTGTCCGGGTCCATGGGCTGTCTGTACAGGACTGGGACCTCTCTGCGCTCCGAGGCATCATTGCAGTCGTCGACCAGGAAGCATTCCTCTTCGACGACACGGTCGCCGAGAACGTACGCGCTGGACACCTCGACGCGACGCAGGTCCAGATTGCCGAGGCCCTGGACGTGGCAGCAGCCGACTTCGTCGGGGAGATGTCACAGCGCGAAGATACGATGGTCGGGGAGAGCGGAGGCAGGCTGTCGGGTGGCCAGAGGCAGCGCATCGCCGTCGCACGGGCACTTGTCAAGGATGCTCCTCTGATCGTCCTGGACGAGGCCACATCCGCCCTGGACAACAACCTGGAACGTCGCGTATATTCCAGCCTCGTCGAGCATTACCCCGACAGAACCATCGTCGCAGTGGCACACAGATTGACGACTGTCCAGGACGCCGACCTGATCTACATCTTTGACGACGGCCGTGTCGTCGAGCAGGGAACGCATGCCAGCCTGCTCGCTGCCGGTGGACGGTATGCACTGCTGTGGGAACTGCAGAAGGCCCAGGACCATGACCGTGAGTAGCTGGAAGACTCTGAGAAGGCTGCTGTCCTTCACGGGAGATGCCTCTCCCCAGTACACGGCGGGGATTGCCGGCCTGGGCCTCATCAACTACGCGCTGAACGGCATGTTTGCCCTGTCGCTATCGGTGTTCACAAGAGCGCTGATGAGTGGCAGCCGTCCCCTGCTGAACAGGTCAGTCATGCTGTTCGTGGTCGCCGGACTCGTCAGTTCGCTGGGCGTCCTGCTCGCCGGGAGAGCACTGATTATCGGCGCAATACGCTCTGAACGCCATATGCACAGCGCCGTGTTCACAGCTGTCAACCACCTTCCGCTGGCCACGCTCGAACGTCTGGGCCCGGGAGAAGTACTGTCACGGCTGACCAACGATACGGCTGTCGTCGGCCGGTTGTACCGCCAAACGCTCCAGGACGTCGCAAACACACTGTTTGCAGGTGTCGGATCGGTCATCACCGTCCTCATCATCGACTGGCGCGCCGGACTGGTCATCGTCGGTCTCTCGTCGCTGATGCTCCTGTTCACGTTCCCGCTCCTTGCACCCATAAGGCACCAGAGCACGGCCGTGCAGGAGGCGAAAGCCGCGTTCCTGGGCGACGTCGGCCAGATGGCACGCGGCTCAGCCGTCATCCGCTCCTTCAACCTGGCAACCTGGATCACCGACCGGATCCGCAGCCGCAGCAGGGCTCGCCTGCAGGCCGGGCTCGTCGTCGAGACGACGCAGGCCCTCCGTGCGACCGTTGACGTGCTCGCCGATACCACCCTCATCGGGCTGATGGCGTACGGCGCATACCGAAGCGCTGTGGACCCGTCCTTCGTGCCCAGGTTCGTCGCCCTCATCCAGATGTCCAACGGCGTCACAAGACTCTTCAGCCAGCTGTCCACGATTCTCGCCGACCTCCAGGTGAGCCTGGCGGCAGGGATACGCGTGCTGGAGCTTATGGACCTCCCCGCAGAACCCGACCACCTCACCAGTCCTGGAGAAGAGCCAGTTTCGGCGCGCTGTGGCATGGGTGTCAGCGGCCTGGGCTTCACCTACCCCGGCTCCGACGACGCTGTCGTCAGCGACATCGGCTTCAGTGTGCGGAAGGGCTCGACCGTGGCGTTCGTCGGACCCTCCGGCGGCGGGAAGACGACCCTGTTCAAGCTCCTGCTTGGGCTCTACACACCCACGCGCGGAATGATAACCGTCGAGAGTGATTCCATCTATGATCAGGAACTCACCACGTGGCGCGGGAGCTTCGCCTACGTTCCCCAGAATGCCTTTGTGTTCAGCGATACGGTCTATTGGAACATTGTCGGCGGCATGGCAGACCCCGGCCAGCAGGAGGTCGAGAGGGCGGCCCGCACTGCCAACGCCCATGCCTTCATCATGCAGCTGCCAGATGGGTACCAGACCGTGCTCGAGGAGTCGGGGCGGAACCTCAGCGGCGGCGAGAAGCAGCGCATCGCAATCGCGCGGGCGGTCCTCCAGAATGCGCCCGTGCTGCTGCTCGACGAGGCGACATCAGCCCTCGACACAGAAAGCGAACAACAGGTCCAGGAAGCCATCGAGCGGCTCATGAAGGGCCGGACCACACTGGTGATCGCCCATCGGCTGTCGACGATTCAGCGGGCGGACACCATCTACTACCTGGAAGACGGTCGACTGATCGAGCAGGGGACTCACGAGGACCTCATGGGCAATCCAGACGGGAAATACCGCGCCCTGGTCGAGGCGGGTCTCCGACCACAGGCCGTCCAGGCGCAGGAAAACCACGACTGAAGACAGCCAACGCTTGCCCTCCTGTGGGGGCGACGGAGTCAGTCTGCCGCAGTCACCACACTGCGAGCCGCCAACGTGTCGAGCACACTGCGCGTCACATCCCAGTCGAATGTCTCCACGCACACAGGCATCAGGGGTTCATCCTGGAACCACGTCTCAAGGATCTCTCCGAATCGCGTTATCGTCGGTTCGTCCGGGGCGACGTGGCAGTCGACGCCATCGTAGCCGTGGAAGTGCAACTCGCGTATGCGGTCTGCATACATGTCGAGAAACGGCTCAGACTCAGCGCCCATGAACAGCAGGTGGCCGTAGTCGAGTGTCACGGAGAACGGGATGTCGGCTACGGAGGGCATCACTTCCTCGAACACGTCATTCTCCAGGTTCTCGAGACAGAGCCGCTCTCCGACCATATCGACACCTGACCGCAGGAAATCCCGAAGTGCAGCAACTTCGCGCACCGGGTGCACCGTGTACCGCAGGACTTCGCGGTCACTGAAGAACCGCAGGGCGGCGGCAGCATGTTCCAGACTGTCCGCAGGAAGGTGCACCGACACTTCGAGCAGCCTGCTCATGTCGTCCCATTCCTGTTCCAGCATGCTCCGCAACTCATCATTCCAGGTGTAGACGAGGAGCTCGGAAAACGAGGCGTGCCCGGACAGCAGTCGCGCGTTGTCCAGATACGTTCCGGGGACCTGCCAGGACGTTGCCCCCAGTCTCACAGTCGTTCCTCGACAAACCCGAGCTCAGTCGTCCTCAGGCCGCAGTCTGCAAGACTGCCGTGAACGGTCACAAGTGCACACGTGGCAGGGCCGGCCGACTTGTCCAGGTCGACGGGCGCCGGTTCGTGCAGCACGATCCTCACTCCTGACTCGCTTTCGAGCACCTCGACTTCGTGCCGGATGCCACGAGAGCCACAGGGAATGACGTCGCCCACAGCATCCTGTCCGACCAGAGATCGGACAGCTGAAGGTCTCAGAAGCTCTCCGGAATGGTCGAGAACCTCGGATCCGACCCATGGCAGTCCAACAAGGATGAGATGGTCACCGGGTGCCGTGTGCCGCCATCGCAGAGAGTCTGCTGTACCCACGACAGCGATGCCCAGCCCAGTCATGGTCGTCGGCATGTTCTGCTCTGAACTTCCGCTGACAGGGAGGTCTGGATACCCGCTTTCCACCAGCTCCGCCCTGATGCCATCCAGAACCCTTCTCCCTGTCGGCTCCCACTCATTGCAGACCAGCGACAGCACGAACAGAGGCGTGACGCCAACCGCAGCAAGCTCGTTCAGACAGACCCGAAGGGTGTAGGCGCCACAGATCTCATCAGAAGCAGCAACCACGTCCGCAGGCTTTGAGCCTATTGCTCCGAGAGCATCGCACGCTGTCACCAGAAGACGGCCCCCCTGACGGATAATGCTGATGTCTCTGGCCGTCTGGACGCATAGTGGACCCACGGCAGCTATCATGTCAGACGGCAAGACAACTCCAGGGAAAGCAACCTCGAGGCAGGCCACGGAACCACGAGTGTGGGCTGCAGCAATGAAGAAGGCGCAAGTCCTGGTTTTGTACCGGGCTTGCGCCATGCCATCTTGGACACCATCCACAGCTTCTGCTGTTTCTGAAGGTGCCGGATCTTCGCTGGTTTGCTCCGTGTCCGGCGGTTCTTCTCGACGGGCCGCGTGGCCTTTTTCGTCATGCTGTCTTCATTCATGAGCCACCTCCTGGTTGTCAATGCTCGTGCTGATGAAGCCGTAACAATGTACCGGAGAGCACCTGGATGTCAAGCTCCAGGCGTGAAGAATGCAGAGAGCGAGTCCCATGCACCTCAGAAGCAGGATTGAATCCCGGGCCCTCAGAGCCCGAACCTTCCGTCGGCGAAGCTCTCCAGAGCCAGGGCGGCGCCTTGATCATTGTTAGAGGGCACAACGTATCTTGCCATCGCTCGCGTCGGTTCATCAGCATTCGCCACCGCAACCGAAACCCCGGCGACCGCGAACATGCTCTGGTCAGCCTCACAGTCTCCCACGGCCATGACACTGGCCGCCTCCAGCCCAAGGTAGCTGATCAGCCACCGAAGCGCTGCACCCTTGTCGACCCCGGCATCCATGATGTTGACGAAGTTCACGTCTGCCCTGACCACGGTAGCGCGCGGCCCGAGTTCTGCTGCCAGCATGGCCCTGATGCCCTCAGTGTCCTCAGGCCGACATGTCACGGTGACCTTGCGCACGCCTGTCGTGATAATCTGCTCCAGAGGCGGCACGTCGCGCAGACCGTGCGAGTACCGTCCGAGCAGCCACCCTTCGACGAAACTAGGCGCACCCACACTCCGGAACACCTGTGGGGCATCTCGGCCATACAGGATAACGTTCAGGGGAATGCGCGCCGAACGAACCGTGTCCACGGTGTCGAGCAGGACCTCTCGCGATATGCCCCGTTCCAGGAGGATATGACCGTTCCCGGGCTCGACGACGACTGTACCCTGCTCGGCGATGACGGGAACCGATTTCCAGCCAAGTTGCTCGAGGAATGGCACTATGCGCTCGAGATCACGCCCCGACGCGACCGTACAGCAAAGCCCAGGAACCAGCGCAGCCGCCAATCGTCTCACCAGTCCCTCAGAGATTGACGACGTGTCATCGAGCAGCGTGCGGTCAAGGTCAAAAACGGCGAGTCTGTTCATGTGTGCTTGTACCTCCCTCCCACGTGCCATACAGAGCATCGCGCTGTCCACACGTTTTCCTGGCACCGCATTCATCCGTGCACACCCACAGAAGGGCACGCGTCCTGTTCCACGACCATCCGGCGGGCGAACCCTTCCTATCTCGAGTTCAGCCATCTGCTTCGAAATGAGCGCCGTCAGGACACTCCCAATATTATAGTATATGCGTATATTCTGGACGAGCGGGCCTCTCCCGATGTTCCGTATCCCCGGTTGCCGGGACGCTTCTCCTGAAACTGAGCCGTTGGGAGCACCGTGGAACAGCCGCGCACGTCAGATTTCAGCTTTACAGAGGAGGTTTACGGGATATCATGAACATATGTTGACAACGGGTAGGGCGGAGAGAGCAACCTCGGTGAATACCGGTCGTTCTGTGCGCCGGGAAGCACTCGGGATGCAGTATGCTCGGCGTTGCGCAGTCGCGCTTGTTGCCGTCGCAGTCTTCCTTCTCGGACCGACATCCCTGGCCCATGCCGCCACTCCGGTCTCGGTTCCTCCCCAGCTGGTGGTTGCTGCGAACATCTACGAACCCTTCGTTTTTCTGCGCGACGGACATCTTGTCGGATTCGACGTCGATCTCGTGAATCTCATTGCCTCGGTCAATGGCTGGAACGTCCGATACGAGACGATGACCTTCCCCGACGAATTGCAGCGCGTGGAGAACGGCACCGTGGACCTGGGGATCGGGTCGATCTTCTGGACAAGTGACCGTGCTTCCCGTTTCGCCTTCGCCAATTCATACCTGAACTCCGGTCTCGTCCTTGTCACACCAGTTGACAGTGACATCCACTACGCACGCGATCTCGGAAGCCATCGTGTTGCCGTCAAGACAGGAACGGCTTCTGATGACTATGTTACCAGCCTGGGCAATCGCTACGGGCAGTTGCAGGTCCAGCGGTATGTATGGCCTGAAGCTGTAATTGCCGCGCTCGCCGGGGGTCAGGCTGATGCCGCCGTTCATGACTACCTCAATGCTCAGTTTCTCATCAGCGAACGCTACCAGGGGGACCTCGTCATTCAGAAGGGAAGCCTGTTCAGACCTTTTCTTACTGGACGCTGCCCCGTGGCATACCCAGCGGCCCGAAACATGCTGCCACTGCTTCCTCAGTTCAATGCGACCCTGGCGGAAGTGCGGCGAAGCGGCATGCTGGCACAACTGGAGACGAAATGGTTCGGCACCACAATTTCCTTCTACACCGGCAGTGACCAGCTGAAAACGACGTTGCTGGTGCTCGGGGGCATTGTGGTCGTCCTGCTCGCCATCTACCTGCTTGCTTCGCGTGAACGCGCGGCACGCGCCGCCCGTGACCGGGCCGCCTACTATCAGCAGCTATTTGCCGCAGTCCCTGAACCTGCCCTGCTCGTGGACAGCGCTGAGGGACATCTGCGCATCGAGGCGGTCAACGGTGCCCTGTGTACACTGCTTGCTCGCAGGGATTCTGATTTGCTTGGCGCCACACTGGGGTCCATTATGTTCATCGGACAGGCGGATATGTCAGAAACACTGACGTCTCTGGAGGACCGAAGCCTTACGTCAACGCGGTGGCAGTTTGTCGCATCCGACAGAACCCTCATCCCTGTCGAAGTCATGATGTCGAACCTGCCGGGTCCCAGCAAACGCACGCTCATCGTCGCCCGTGACCTGCGGGACCAGCTCAAAGCCGAACAGACCGTTCGCACGGCGTACCAGCAGTATCACGCCCTGTTCGACGAAGCTCCCGATCCCATTCTGATCGTCAGCGACCATGTCATCACGCAGGCAAATACCGCCGCAGGACGAGTGCTTGGCACCACAACCGAACAGTTGATGGGAAAGAGCATCCCCGATATCAGTCCCACCATGCAGCCCGACGGCCGTCCATCTGCCGACGCCATGCGCACATTCGAAGACCAGGCCCTTGCCGGCCAGGCACAGCGGTTTGACTGGGTCTTTGTCACCCATGACGGCAGTCAGGTCATCTGTGAGGCTTCCTTGAAGTCTATACCATCCGCCGGTGCCTCCATTGTCCAGGGAACCTTCCGCGACGTCACAGAACAGCGACTCGCCGAGGAACGAGCGCGGCAGCTGGAACGAGAGCTCCTACAGTCACAGAAGATGGAAGCAGTCGGACGACTGGCAGGGGGAATCGCACACGACTTCAACAACATCATGGGCGGCATCATGGGGCATGCGTCGCTGCTCAGGGTCGACGCAACGGAAGGGACCGAACTCTACCAGGGACTGGACACCATTGAACGCGCCGCGAGGCGCGCCGCTGAACTAACGCACCGGTTGCTGTCCTTCTCGCGCAACAGCACACCGACTATCGCCGACGTCGATGTCGGCGGGGTCCTGGCAGATACGCTCTCGATCGCCATGCCAAGCTTCGACAAACGCACTGTCCTGGTACAGAGCATCTCTCCTGATTTGGCATACGTTCCCGGTGACCGGACGCAGCTGGAAGAGGTCATCCTGAACCTGGTCATCAATGCCCGCGATGCCATAGGACACCACGACGGCACGCTCACGGTCGACGCCTGCAACGTCATCATCGACGAATCCTTCTGCACCAGCCTCAGCATTCCTGTCCTGCCAGACGGCAGCTACGTGCAGATCAGGGTGTCAGACACCGGTTGCGGTCTATCACCTGAGGCCAGGGACCACCTGTTCGAACCGTTCTTCACGACGCGGCCTGAAGGAACCGGGTTGGGACTGTCCATCGTCTGGCGTGTCGTGCACGACCACGGAGGAATCATCACAGTGGCTTCAGTGCCAAACCAGGGAACGACGTTCACGCTGTACCTTCCGGCTGTCTCCCGTGCCGAAGCACAGGGAAGGGCTCGCCAGACACCCGTCTCCGGGTCACTGCCACGGTCTGTCCGGGGAGAATCGGTGCTCGTCGTGGATGATGAAGATGTTGTCCGCAGTGTTGCCGTCAAGGTCCTCTCAGGTCTCGGATATCAGGTCATCGACACCGCCGATCCAGTGAACGCGCTCGCCATCTACAAGGATTCATGGCGGTCCATCGACCTCGTCCTGGTCGATATGATGATGCCGCACCTGAATGGCAAGGACCTGTTCGAGAAGCTTCGCGAGATCAATCCGTCGGTGGCTGCGATCCTGATGTCCGGCTATGATGCGACTGACACTCCTTTCGCCAGTATGGGCTTCGTGGCCTTTATCCCGAAACCCTATACGCTTCAGGAACTGGCCACACGCGTGCGTCAGTCTCTGGACACCTCAGTCGCCCGAACGTCCAGCCCAGCAGAAGAGTCGACCGTCTAAGAACTGCCTCCGGCGGATGCACCAGCCACGGCGAACGTTCGCAGGCCCCGGAAGGCACGGGGGGTAACGAAGACCAGCATCGCCCCCAGGAATACGACGCCAATGATCCCGCTGACGAAGAAACCCATATTTGCGCCGAGGGCATCCGAGATCTTGCCCGCATAGAGCGCGCCAATGGGGGTCGAACCCACAAAGACGAGGTTGTAGGCAGCCATGACACGGCCGCGCATGCTGTCGGGCGACTGCATCTGGAGTGCCGTGTTGCACATTGTCGACAACGCCGCCATGCCAAATCCACAGAAGATCAGCAGAAGGCCGGTCACGTAGAGATTCCGCTGTATGCCGACGAGGACCATCGCAACCGCAAGGATGAACCCCGAACCGTAAACATAGGCGGGGGTCGGTTCCAGGCGTGCTCCGCCGAGAGACATGAGAACTCCGGCGGCCAGCGCCCCTGCTCCCATTGCCGACATCAGTCCGCCGTAGCCATCTGCCTGCAGACCGAGAGTTAGCTTGGCAAAGCTGGGAATGAAGATGTTGAAATTGAGCAGAAACAAACTGATAACGCCTGCTATCGTCAGGAGGCTCATGACGACTCTATTTCCGGCAATGTACCGGGCTCCCTCGCGCACTTCCTGGGCATAGCTCCCCTTGTTGCTCTTGGTCGGCTTGCGGCCTGCTTTCATAAGGAGCAGGCTGATGATGACCGCTATGAAACTGACCGAGTTTAGGGCAAATGTCCACGGAATGCCCACGGCTGCGATCAGGACCCCGCCGATGCCAGGACCGACGACGCGAGCGATGTTGAACATCGTGCTATTGAGCGCGACAGCATTGACGACAGCGGACCTGTCGTTCACCTGTTCGCCCACAAACGATTGTCTGGTCGGCCAGTCGACAGCGCTGATGACACCTGTAACGGCGGCAATAACAAGCACCTGCCAGTACTGCGCATGACCCCCGAACGCCACAACAGCCAGAGCAGCAGCGGCCAGGGCATACATCGTCTGTGTGAACAACAGGATTGAGCGCTTGGGAAAACGATCGATGATCGGTCCAATGAACACCGAGAGGATCAGAGACGGGAGAAACTGGATACTGATCAGCAGACCGAGTTTGAAGGGCGAGTTCGTCAGCTTGAGAACCAACCAGGACTGTCCGGTGTTCTGGAGCCAGGTGCCAACTAGAGATATGCTCTGGCCGGCAAACCAGATCCGGTAGTCCCGAGACTCAAAAGCCGGCAGCCGTTTTCGAATGTTCACTCAGTTTCTTCCTTTCGCTAACCGAATTATCCGACGAGTAGAGTCTACTCTCCCCCTTGCAGAATCATGAACCTAGTTCCTCACTATCTGAAGCACGGTCTGGACCGTCAGCGTCGCCGCCAGGATGATCATGACGATCGCCTGCGCCCACACCGCGATGTTCTTGCCCCGGCTGTTGACGTACTCACCCATCAATGACTTGTCATTGATCAGCTTCAGCATGAGGATGAGGATCAGAGGAAGCAGAACACCATTCGCCGCCTGCGAGAAGAGCATGACGCCGATGAGTCTGTTCTCCGGCACGAACATGATCGTTCCCGCACCCAGAACGATAAGAGCCGTATACAGACCATAGAAGAGAGGGGCCTCGCGGAATGACTTCCCAACCCCTGATTCCCAGCCAAACGCTTCGGCCACGGAATACGCCGTCGAGAGAGGAAGGACCCCGGCAGCCATGATCGAGGCGTTGATCAGGCCGACTGCAAAGAGTGTCGACGCATATTTTCCAGCGAGTGGCGCCAGTGCGCCTGCCGCTTCTGCCGCAGTATTGACACGGACGCCCGCCACAAACAGCGTGCTCGCGCATGCGACCACGATAAAAAAGGAGACGAAGTTGGTAAGAAAACTGCCAATATAGGTGTCCAGAACCTCATAGCGGTAGTGCTTCAGGTCGATCGCCTTCTCCGCGACCGAAGACTGCTGGTAGAACTGCATCCACGGTGCAATCGTGGTTCCTATCGTGGCGATGAACAGCGAGATGAACTCGGGATTCATCTGGAAACTCGGAACGACAGTAGACCTGGCAACGACCCCCCAGTTGGGATGTGCCATGAAAGCGCTGATGACATAGGTCAGAAACAGGACACAGAACACAAGCAGAACCTTCTCCACGGCGCGATATGAACCCTTGACGACCAGAAGCCATACGAAAAATGCAACGGCTGGAATGGCGATGAAACGGTTCAGACCCAGGATCGAGCTGGCTCCCGCTACGCCAGCAAATTCTCCCATGGTATTGGCAAGATTGGTGAACACCAGCAGTACCATGACAACCATGGTCAGGCGAATACCAAACCGTTCGCGAATCAGGTCTGCCAACCCCTTGCCCGTGACAACTCCCATGCGAGCGCTCATCTCCTGGATCATGGCCAGCGTAAACGTAATCAGCAGGAGCATCCACAACATGGAGTACCCGAACCTGGCACCGATGACGCTGTACGTGGTGATGCCCCCCGCATCGTTGTCGACATTGCCCGTGATGATGCCGGGTCCAAGGATAGCGAGCATGATGGGCAACGTCAGCGCGAAACGCCGGACCCTGCCCCTGATGCGTTCCCAGATCCGTGCCATGGCGCCAGGCTAATCCATCGCCTGGTCGAGGACGTCATCGACCGTGACAATGCCCTGCAGGACGCCCTCGTGGTCAACAACCGGCAGGGCGAGGTAGTTGTACTTGCCGATGATCTCGGCCACTTTCCCCTTCGGATCGTCCACGAATACTGAAACGGTGCGTTTCTGCATGATGTCGGCCACGATGGTGCTGGGCTGCGCGACGATCAGTGCCCGCAGCGACAGGATCCCCGCCAGATGCCCATCATCGTCCGTGACATACAGGTAATAGATGGTCTCCGTATCTGGAGCCTCGCGACGCAGAAGCCCGATGACCTGCTCGGCCGACATTTCCTGTCTGATCTCGAGATAGTCGTTGGTCATGAGGCCACCGGCAGTATCCTCATCATAGGCCAGCAGTTCACGAACGTCCGCACGTTCTTCGGGCTCCATTTCCTGAAGCATCGCCTCCTGCGTCTCAGCCCGCGTGTCCTGCAGGATGTCCGCAGCGTCATCTGGGTCCATCTCCTCGAGAATGTCGGCTGCGCGGGCCACGCCGAGCCGTTCCAGGATCGTGACCTTGACCTTGTCGTCCTCCAGTTCAGCGAGTGTATCGGCCGCCTGCTCGTCGTTGAGCGCTTTGAACAAAGCGTCGCGCTCATTGAAATCCAAGTCGTCCACAATGTCCGCCAAGTCCGAAGGGTGCAGTTTCGAGAGCTCTTTCCAGGTCGCCCTCACCTGCACGCTGCGAACATCGCGCCCCAGAGGCTCGACAAAACTCCACGGGATCGAGTTCTCGCCAATCTTGTGATGGCGCCCCCGTTCGACGACATGGATGAGCCACGCGAAGCCAGCCCTGCGCACAAAGCTCCGGAACCCGGCATCGGCCGCTATGACACGCAGCTGCCCGTGGCTTTCCGCCAGCTCGATATCGTTCACACGCACGACCTTGGCACCATGGATGTCGACAATCTGTTTGTCGAGAACATGGTTGAGCAGCAACATGGACGTGTCTTCCAGCTTGAAGTTGGGCTGAAGTTCTGCATCGGCGAGTTTGAGCGTGCACTCCGTGATGCCCAGGCCACGCACGTTGTGCCATGCCACGCGCGTCAAGCCGCGCCGGGTCGTGACGAGCACTGCCATGACAGCCGGAAACTTTTCGCCGGTCGCCACTTCAAGGTCAGCTATCGAGCCGACGACGGCTTGCTTTCGATCCAGAACGCGCATGCCAAGAATGTTGCTGAGGTAGAACATTCACGCCTCCTGAGGCGAGAGAATAACACAGCGCCTGTATGCTATGCATGATGGCTTGCAGTGTCAAGCAGGCGCGTGGAGACACCGAAATCAACTTGATGAACGCAGGCTCAGAACCCTACGGACGGTCGTCGACCTCAACTCCGCAGACCGACGATATGGCTTCCTCGCCGATGAGCAACGCCTCAGGAACAGGCACGTGCTCGATGACGTTTTTGCGCCAGTCCACCGTGAACACAAGAATGAGCGAGAGCAATCCTGCCGCAACGTTACTGACAGTCATGCCGATCCAGACACCACGTGATCCGAGTTTCAGGGCCATAGCGAAAAACCACGCCAGCGGCACGCGCAGACCCCATAACCGGACCAGATCCAGGATCATGTTTGGAACATTGTGCCCTGAGCCCTGGAACGCTGACTGGACACCCATCATAAGCCCAAAGAACGGGTTGGCCCAGAGGAAGATGGACATGAAGAGAACTCCTTCGGCGATGATTTCCGGCTGGCTCGGGATGAACGCCCGAAACACCAGGGGCGTGATGAGGTACAGAAGAACGCTCGCACCCCCCATCAGGCCGACGATGGCGATCGTTCCCTGACGCACGACAGCCGTGGCCCGGTCCTTCATGCCGGCACCCAATGCCTGTCCCACCATCGTGGCTATGCCCACACCCGCTCCGTCGTTGATGAGGGAGGTTATGCTGAACATTCTGTCCCCGATCCCGTACGCCGACAAGGCGATCGTGGCGTTTGGGACACGGCCGATGATGCCCGTCAGGACAATGAACCCGAAGGACGTACCAGATGCCCCGATTGAGGCGGGAAGACCGATGCGAAGGATGCGTTTGACCCAGGCAATCTCAGGACGCAGGTCACGCCAGGTCACTCTCAGCTTTCGTCTCCCAGTCATGAGGACCCAGAGGGAGATAACGGCGGACAGTGCTTGACACAGAATGGTCGCGAGAGCGGCACCGGCTACACCCATGGGGACAAACGGGCCCCATCCGAAGATCATCAGTGGGTCCAGCAGGACATTCAGACCAACGGTGACCACATTGATGAGCATCGGCGTCACCGTATCTCCGTAGGCATTCATGATCTGGGCGTACAGGGCCGACACGAAGATAGCGGGCATGCCAATGAAGATGATCCGCGTGTAGCTGATCGCGTTCGCCGAAATGGCCCGGTTTGGAGTCAGCAGGGGAAGCAGGATTGGAGACAGCACCACGCCGATGACCGCCATGGCGAATCCAAGCAGGATCGCCAGAGACATGGTCTGACCGGCCGCCTTCTCCGCATCAACCTCGTTGTGCGCTCCCATGAACTGGGAAACGAGAGCGAGACCCGAGGACCCAAATCCGAATGCAAATGCGACGAGGAACCATACGACCGGTCCTGCCACCTGAAGCCCGGCGACTGCCGCTGCATTCTCGGCCTTTGGAAGGTGCCCGACCCAGAACGTGTCGGTCATGTTGTACACCATGTTGAGCAGGGAACTTACCATGACCGGCCAGGACAGCCGGAACATTGTCGCGACGACCGGACCGTGCAGGATCTCCTCGTGCGTGGGCATTCTGGAGCGATCGCTCATGTTCTTCTCCTATGCCTGGGGCTCAGCCGGGACAACCAACACGTCAGGGGTTTCTCCCCCAAGAACTTCGCCCGCTGTAGAGGGAGAGTGCTCAATCACCTTGTGGTGCCAGTCGACGGTCGCCAGGAACACGAGAGCGAGTATGGCCGCAAGAACGTTGCTTACCAGCATCCCCGTCCAGATGCCGCGCGATCCCATATGGAGGGCGAACCCGAAGAACAATGACAGCGGGACGCGAAGGCCCCAGAGACGTACGAGCTGCATGATCATCGGCGGGGTGTTGTGCCCTGAACCCTGGAACGCCGACTGGACCCCGTTGACGATGCCGAAGAACGGAATGGAGGGCAGGAACAGGGACATGAACAGGATGCCTTCGCTGATGATCGCCGGCTGTGTCGGAATGAAGGCCCTGAACAGCCATGGCGTGAGACCCCACAGAAGGGCCCCTTCACCTACAAGCATCCCAAACATCAGCGCTGTGCCGGCCCATACGACACTGTTGGCTCGTTTCCGCAGGTCCCCGCCCAACGCGTGACCAACCATCGTCGAGATGGAGAGCGACAGACCATCGATGGCAATGAAACTGATGTTGATGAAGCGGTCACCGATGCCATATGCCGAGAGTGCTACCGTTGCGTTGGGCACACGGCCGATGATACCTGTCAGAACCAGAAACCCGAATGACGTCCCTGAGACACCGATGGAGGCAGGGAGGCCGATCTTGAGAATGCGTCTGTACCAGAACCAGTCCGGCAGAAGGTCGCGCCAGCTGACACGGAGACCATGTCTCCCCCTGAACAGGATGACCAGCGAGATGATTGCGGCGATGGCCTGGCAGATGATGGTGGCCACCGCAGCCCCTGCAACCGTCATGCGCGCGAAGGGCCCCCACCCGAAGATCATGAATGGGTCCAGGACAATATTGATGAGGACGGTCGCCACATTCACAAGCATGGGCGTAACTGTATCCCCGTACGCCGCCATGACCTGGGCGTATGCTACGGCGACGAACTCAAATGGCATGCCGATGAAGATGATGCGTGTGTAGATCGTTCCGGCGCGAACGACAGCAGGGTCATCGGTCAGGAGTCTCAACAGCCCAGGCGAGAAAATGACGCCTGTTGCCATGATGAACAACCCGAAGACAATCGACAGGGAAAGCGTCTTGGCTGCTGCCGTGTTCGCTTCCTCCTTCCGATGGGCACCCATGTACTGGGACACCAGCGCCAGCCCTCCGGAGTTGAACCCGAAGGCAAATGCCATCAGGAAGAAAATGACCGGACCTGCTATCTGGAGTCCGGCGACTGCAGAGGCATTCTCCGAGGCGGGCAAGTGGCCTACCCAGAAAGTATCGGCCATGTTGTACAGGTAGTGCAGCAGGCTGGAAATCATCAACGGCCATGCCAGTCTGAACATGGTCCGGACGATGGGTCCCTCGAGTATTTCTTTTCTTGATGCAGTTCTTGCCACAGTCTCCTCCAGACGGCGGGGCACGAACCCACACCTGCTTCAGACACCTAGTAGTATACCCTCATTCGTACTACGAACAAGAAATAGCACGGACCCCCTATAAAGATGGGAGGCGCCATCCGGCGCCTCCCATGGTCAACTCAGTCTCGATCGAAGCTAGTGGTTGTAGGGGCCGCTCTTGCTGCCCCTGTGATCGCGCGGATCACCGTGCCCACCACTGGGGCGGTGTACTGAACCGGGGCTTCCACCTGGTCTCGAAGCACCGAGACTCCCACCGCGTCTGTCGCCCTGAGGACGCCCATCTCCGCTTGAAGAACGACCAGAAGCACCGGGACGAGGTCCCCCGCGATGCTCGTTCGGACGAGGACCGCCAGTGCTCTCGGTGCCGTCTGGACGGACGAAACGCGGCAACTCGGTCTTCGCCTTGCCATCCCAGATGCTGTAAGAACCAGTAGCCGCCTTCTCATGGCTCACCGGCTTGATATCGGGAGCGTAGCGGCTGACAAACTTGCGACGCGGTTCCTCCGTGCCACGAGGCCCTCTGCGATCAGAAGGACCACTACGTGGCGAAGACTGGAATCTTCGATTATCACTCCCCGGACGCTCCGTTCCCCGACTTGTCCCTGGTGTGCCGTCGAGCCTCGGTCCCTCCGTCCTGGGACGGTCAGCATATGGCCTGCCGGTACGCGGGCGATCTGAATATGGCCTGTCTGTATGTGGACGGTCCGACACAGAACCCTCTGTGCGCGGCTTGTCCGAATACGGATGGTCGGTACGCGGGCGATCCGAATGCTCACGCTGGGGACGCGGGCGGCTGGCATGCGGCTGGTCGTCTCCAGGCCCTGTGCTCCTCGACGAACTGGTCTGACCAGCGGCACTATGATGCTCGCCGTGCCACACATGCCCTTCCTGCCCACGACTGTCTGACCGCTCGCGGCGGTCCGGTCGTTCCTGATCGGCCGCGGCCATAGGCGTCGAAGGCGTCCTGCGAACCTCATGGGCATCTTCTTCTGTCCTGCGGCGCCAGTGAGCATCGTCTTCTCCCTCAGGTGCTATGTCGAACATCCCAAAGCCGTGAGAGTTCTTGCCTCCCAGGCCGGATTCGTACAGGAACGACAACAGCTTGGCATCTCCAGTCAACTGGAAACGTCCGGTATAGCCATGTACGGGCGTGTCCTTGAACGAAATGACGGCAAGATGCGGCGTATGGTCGAGACAGCTGATGCTGAACCCATCGCTGGGGGCCTTCTCCTGTGTCCAGGCGTAGTACTTGCGCACGGCATTGTCCAGGACAAGCTTGGCGAACAGCGGGTCATCGGGCGCAAAATAGTGTGCGGAGTTACTGTCCTTGCTCTCGCTCTGGTATACGGTGATGGGGCTGATGGTGCGGATTTTCCATGTGACCAGCCCGTGAGTGGGGATGGTAACGGGGTAGGCAGCGACAACACGTACCGATTGCACGAGGTTCCGCTCGAGGTGAAGGTCATGGGCCTGTTCCAGGCGAGGCACAAGCGCCTCAATGAACTCGGGACTGGGCGACGACAGGTAGAACCAGACAGGTGACGACATCACCAGCTGATAGTGAACGCGTCCGTCCGCTTCAACTCCATCACGCGGGGCGATGTCGATACGCTCCACCGACTTCGCATACAGCTGTGAGAAGGTGAAGAGCTTGAAATGGGCTTCTTCCGTGCCCGTCGCGATGCCAGACCACTTGATGTCTTCGGGGATGCACGCATTGACAAGCCCCTGCACATAGGGGTTGTACCCCTGAGGCAAAATGAACTTGTCGAGAGCGCTCTGTACTTCGATCCTGATACGCATAGAAACCTCCACTCAATTCAGAGAACAGACAACTGGAAAGGTGAGCCACCATGGCCATGACGCGCCCCATCCACTGGGGTGCTCGTTCGAATGTCCTGCTGTAGATGTATTATTATAGGAGTTGTCAGGCACGGTGCAACCACAACTTCAAGAGGAACGGGCACAACCTGCCTGCAGACGCTTGATGACATACTTGGACCACATATACTCAGCTCATGAGCCTGCACACACGGATCCAGAAATCATTCGACGGACACACTCCGCGTCTTCAGGCATTGGAGCTCCTGAAGTACATTGGCCCCGGCTTTCTCGTCACCGTTGGCTTCATCGACCCCGGCAACTGGGCATCGAATGTTGCTGCAGGATCGCTCTATGGCTACCGCCTCCTGTGGATGGTGACGCTGTCGACCCTGATGCTCATCCTCCTGCAGCACAATGCCGCCCACCTCGGCATCGTCACCGGCCTGTGCATCTCCGAGGCGGCCACGAAGTTCATGCGTCCCCGGTTCACCCGCCTTGTTCTGAGCTCAGCCGTTGCCGCTTCCGTCTCCACGGCCCTTGCGGAGATCATGGGAGCAGCCATTGGCCTCAACCTGCTGTTCAAACTGCCACTGCGTATCGGTGCCATTATGGTGACGGCCGCTGTCATATGGCTCCTTCTCAGCAACGGCTACCGGCGCATCGAGAAGCTCATCATCGCATTCGTGTCGCTGATAGGGCTTTCCTTCCTGTATGAGTTGTCGCTCGTGCGTATCCCATGGGCAGAGGTGGCGACCGGGTGGGTTACCCCCGCCATACCCCTGGGCTCCATTCCCGTCATCATGAGTGTCCTCGGCGCGGTCGTCATGCCGCATAACCTCTTCCTGCACAGCGAAATCATCCAGAGCCGCCAGCTGAACCAGAAGGGTAAAGACGTCGTAGAAAAGCAACTCCGGTTCGAGTTCGTGGACACCCTGAACTCAATGGTCGTCGGCTGGGCCATCAACAGTTCCATGATCATCCTTGCCGCAGCTACTTTCTTCGCCGGCGGAACCGCCGTTACAGAACTCGGGCAGGCACAGGCCATGTTGCGGCCCATGCTGGGTGGGGCAGCCGCCATCGTCTTCGGTGGAGCACTACTCATGGCCGGCCTCTCATCTTCGGTCACTGCGGGCATGGCAGGCGGCAGTATTGTCGCCGGCATGTCCGGCGAACCCTATGATCCGTCGGACAACCACACGCGTCTGGGCATCATGATAACACTGCTTGGGGCACTACTGATCGTGCTGGTGATCACCAACCCGTTCAAGGGCCTGATCTTCAGCCAGATAGCGCTCTCCATTCAGCTACCCTGGACGATCGTCCTGCAGATCCTGCTCACCTCCAACCGGCGCGTCATGGGAAGGTACGTGAACAGTATGCTCGACCGCGTGCTCCTCTGGACGACGACCGTCGTCGTCAGCGGCCTCAACGTCCTGCTCCTGGTCGACACGCTTCGCCATCTCCTTCGTTAGCGGCAGAACAGGCAGATCACGCTCTTGCACTCTTGACAAGACGCCCCGGCTCGAGTCTAATGAGATTGGCAGAAAGGAACGGTTTCCCTTGTCTGGCCATCCTGTGTCGGACCACGCGGGAAGAAAGGAGTCATCCTGTGACAACCTCAAAACCAGATGCACGCTGGAGAAGGCAAATCGTCGTCGTTCTCGCCATCATCGTGGCGACAGCCTCCTCGCTCGTTCTCTCTCCTGCCCCACGCGTGAGCGCTGCGACGTACAACCCTCTCAAAGCCATCCAGTATGCCGACCAGTGGTGGAACAAGCGCAATCCCAAGTTCCAGAGCTATGGCTTCAATGATTGTGCCAACTACGTTTCCCAGTGCCTTATCGCAGGTGGCCTCCGCCTCCGCGCAAGCCCTTTGGTCGACAAGAGCGGAAGCCTCGCGCAGTGCACGAGCCTGGACGCCTTCCTGACGAACACCCTCAAGGCCACCGTCTGGAAGACGTCCTCGAGTTCACTGGCGCCGACCGGCCTGCAGCCCGGCGATGTCGCCATTTTTGGCAATTGGCTTGGCCTGCATCATGCCGTGTTCGTTTCGGCCAGGCAGTCCAATGGCCAACCCCTCTTCAACGCCCACACGTACGACCGGAAAAGGACAACCATCGGCTGGCTGCTCGGTGGCTGGACGTACGTCAAGTACTACCACATCGTCAAGTCACCGATCACCGTCGCAGCCGCTCCCAAGCCGGCAACGACGGCCGTTGTGACCCAGCCGGCTGTAACGACGAGAAGTTCGGTCCCTGCCGCGATCCTCAACCACCGACCCGAACCAGTCGAACTCGAGCGTCTCGTCACCACGCTTGCTTCGTCATCGGTGACGTCGGCGTCGGCAGTGCTGAACGGCATCATCAAGCCTGATGGTCAGCCAACCCTCTGGTTCTTCGAATATGGTGTTTCCGAGACCTACGAGTACGCCACGGAAAAACAGGGGCCACTCCTTGGAAACATGACGTACAATGTCGACCTTGCAGTCATGGAGCTCAAACCAGGCACACTGTATCATACGCGTCTGGTGCGGGTCGCGCCAGACGGCAGCCTCACGACAGGATTGGACACCACATTCCGCACGCCAGAGGCTCCGCGCGCAGCCACACACCAGGACTGACGGCGAGTCGCGAGCGGCGATCCACTGCTGTTCACGATTCTACGTTGCATTTCCCGCCTCCGAAGTACACTGACAGTCGACGCCTCTGCCCAGATTGCAGTCAGGGGGAGCCGCGCACGGAGGAACGTCGGTCATGACAGGTGATATGATCAGTGATCGCAATGACATCGAGTTGCCGGCTTCTAGTGTTGCACGTTCCGGGTCAGGTTTATGAGTACACTCAGAGGAATCCCTGCGTCAGCAGGTATTGCCATCGGCCGAGTGTACATCTATCGCCCGGACGACGTCATCTCGGAGATGTCCAAGGCCGATCTGCGGGCACTGCCCTACCCCGCCATTGTCGTCGCTCGCGACCTGACACCCGCGGACACAGCCTCGATCGACCGCAGGAACGTTCTTGCCTTCGTCACGGAGCAGGGCAGTACGACGAACCACACTGCTATCTTGGCTCAGACGCTGGGAATACCTGCTGTCGTCGGCCTGGGCACGGCGCTTGCGAGCATCGACGAACAGACACGCCTCGGCGTCGACGGGGCCGCCGGGACCGTTGTTCTGGACCCCACTCCCGAGGAACGTGCTATCCTCGAAGAGCATGCCCACACCCTTGCAGCCGAACAGGATCATCTTTCGCAGTACAAGGACAGGGAAGCCGTCCTCGGGAGTGGCAAGCGCATTGAAGTCTCTGCCAACATCGGCGGCCCCGGTGACGTCGCCACAGCCCTGCAGTTCGGCGCGAACGGGGTCGGCCTGTATCGCACGGAGTTCCTGTTCCTCGACCGCGACAGCCCTCCCACCGAGGAAGAGCAGGTCGAAGCATACCGCTCCGTTCTCACCGCCTTTGGCAGCAAACCCGTCATCATCCGGACTCTCGATATCGGAGGAGACAAGCGGATCCCGTACCTGCACCTGCCCCCGGAGACCAACCCGTACCTCGGCGTACGCGCGACTCGCCTTGGCCTGCGCAGACCAACGCTGTTCAAGACCCAGCTGCGCGCCATTCTGCGGGCCAGCACGGCCGGCACGGCGCGGATCATGTACCCAATGATCGCCATCGCCGAGGAGATCGGACAAGCCAACCTTCTTCTCCAGAGCGTGCGTGACGAATTGGACGCAGAAGGGGCCGCGTACGACCACGACCTGCAGGTCGGCATCATGATAGAAATCCCGTCTGCGGCACTGGATGCCGAGCGTCTTGCCGATAGAGTCGACTTCTTCTCCATCGGCACCAACGACCTGACACAGTATACGTTTGCCGCCGACCGAACGAACCGCGACCTCAACTACCTATATCAGCCGCTGCACCCAGCCGTGCTATCACTCATCCACATGACCATCGAGGCAGCCCACGCCCATGCCAAGTGGGTGGGCGTCTGTGGTGAACTGGCGGGAGATCCGAGGGCCATCCCCGTTCTCATCGCCATGGGCATCGACGAACTGTCCATGTCGTCCGCCAAGATCCCACGCGCCAAACAGATCATCCTGTCCCTCTAGCTGCTTCTTGTTCTCATGGAACAACAACCGGCCCCGTCTTGGCATGGGGCCGGTTCTGCACCTGCCGCAAGACGATGGGGATAGACCTCCATTCTGTTACACGCGAGCCACGAAGAAGACGCGAGGTTCGGACTCCGGGTCGGCAAGAGGTACGGTCAGGTCTGCGGCACGCGCCTGATAGACCGCACTGAACCCGACCTCCAGCAGAGCCGTGGTCACCTCTCGCACCGGCCACGCGCTTTCCACGAATGTCTCGTCGAAGCGAAGCCAGCTTCCCGACTCCTGCCGAACGAATCCGGAGATCTTGATGCGCCCCTGACGCTTGTCTTCGTCGTACATGCCGCGGTTGATAACCATCGCGTCCGGAGCATCCTCCACAGTCACATTGTTCCAGCGTCGCAGTCCCATCATCGTATTGAGGTCAAACGCAAACAGGCCTCCCGGCAGCAGGCATTGGTGCACACAGGCAAAACAGGACAGCAAGGCGTCGATGCCCGACAGATGGTTGAGGGCGTCGAATGTCGACACGGCGAGCCCAAACCGCGAGGACAGCGAGAAATCTGCCGCGTCACCCTGGACAAAGGACACCTCGCCAGAAGAGACGAACGAAGCGCAATTGATGCGCGCATGGGCCAGCATCGGTTCCGAATTGTCCAGACCCGTCACGACATACCCTGCCTGCAGGAACTGGAGCGCCAACTGGCCAGTGCCACAGCAGACGTCGAGCAGCGACCGCTCGCCCTTCGGACAGACCTGCTCGTACAGGGTCCGCAATCTCGGCCCGACCAGCGTCACAAACCCGGTCCATCGTTGATTGTATGCCTGTGCAAATGGTGCCGTATAGGACGATTCCATGCGAACCTCCCACCAGTGCGCTTCGAGCCAATCTAGCACTAGCACGCCCCGGGGTCAACACCAATGACGCTGACAGGCGAGCCCGTCTCTGGCGAGAAGGGATCGGCCAGAAATGATGAGAGCACCCCTCCACACAGAGGGGCGCTGCAACACCAATACGACCTGTCCCCGATGTTACAGCAACGTTACAGGGCTAGGCGATGACGCTCCACTGCGACGGCCTGACCTCGTCGCCGAAGATCTTCTGCGCTTCCAGCAGACGCGCACGCTGAGCCTCGAGCTCGGTAAACAGGACCTCGGGGGTGTCGTGCGTGCTGCTCTTCCAGCTCTCGATCACACGGTCGATCTTGCTCAGGTTCTCGGGGATGCGAAGTGAGAACTCGGCCTCGTACTCCTCGTGCGTGTACTCGCGACCGATGATGTCCCTAAACAGCGTGACAAGGTCCCTGTACTCCGGGATCCAGCCCGTCGCGGTCTTGATCGCCTTGACGTCACTGTTGCAGCGCAGCTCCATCCACTTGTACCAGACCTTCTTGTCATTCTTGCCGTTGAGGAACTTGCCGTCGCGGTTCCTGAGGAAGTAGTTGACACCAAAGATCTTTGGCAGCCGCCTGGCACCCCTGGCAAAATCGACGTTGATCTGCAGGTACTTGCCCGGTGAGATAGACAAGAAGTCCAGGTTGGACATCGGGTTGTGCTGACGCACGCCGGCCTTGCCAATGGTTGCAGCTGTCGTTTCGGACTCGATAGAAGCGCCGAAGGCGACGACACCATGAGCCCAGTCGATGGACTCCTGTACCGGGATCCAGGTGTCCGAATCGCGACCGCCGTAGACATATGCGCTGACCTCGACACCGTCAGGGTTGTCCGCGTTCCTGTCCAAGTTCTCAAGCATGCCCAGGCCCAGCGTGAAGCGGGCATTTGCGTGAGAAGCGGGCACGGGCTTGCCATCCTTGTCGACCTTGCCTGGGGTCCACTCACCCTTGAAGTTGACGCCGTGCTCGGGAACCGCTGCGTCCTTGCCTTCCCAGAATGCGCCGCCTTCATCCGTCCTGAGGACGTTGCTGAAGATGACTTGATGACCGGGCGCATGCAGTGCCTTCCACTGGATGGGGTCGTCCTTGCTGTTGACGCCCAGGATGATGCCAAACATGCCATACTCGCAGTTGACTGCACGCACGATGCCATCGATCTTGCGGAGATAGGCGATGTCGTCGCCGACGATGCTCTCGCCGTCCAGCATGGCGGTCGACGTCTTGCCACACATCGAAGGGAACGCGCCCGTGAAGTAGGTGACGCGATCATGAGGCCCGTGGATGCCCATAACCAGCATGTGCTCGCACAGCCAGCCCTCCTGCGACCCACGGTGGATGGCGAGGCGCATGGCCATCTTCTTCATGCCCAGCGTGTTGCCGGCGTATTGCGTATTGGCACTGTAGACTGTATCGTCCTTGAGATCGATGTAGATACGGCGCTTGTCGATATTCTTCGTCGTCTTGCTCTCGGTCAACTCGCCCTCAGAATGCACGAACTTGAACAAGTGCGCCTGTTCACCCTGACGGACAAACTCCTCATAGCCGGGCCGATACAGCAGCTTCTCCGAATGTGCGACGTAGGGGCTGTCGGTAAGCTGAACTGCGGGGATAGCGAACTCGGAACCGTTGGGGCCCAGCGTAGCGAAGACGATCAGCATCTGACGTCCGCGCATGATGCCATCCAGGACTTCGCCTATGTCCTTGAGGCCCTCGGTGCGGTCACGCGTGGAGATCTTGGGACCCATCTCTTCGCCCGGGTCCACCAGAATGTTCGTGTGCTCCTTGTCGCGGCCCTGGTCGAGAGGCGAATCGAAGTGGATCGTATGACCATTCATTGCCAGGCGCTGTTCCTCACCATCGCGGATCGCTTTCTCGCTGATGTAGGAGAGATCCTGGATCGTGTCATCACAGACGAAGACACTTGCTGGATCGAGCACCTTGATGAAGTGGGCAATGAAATCGTACAGCTTTCCATTTGAGATCCTGCTGAGCTTGGCGTACTGCTCCCCGCCAAGCCGTTCCTCCAGGGACTTTGCGACGTTTTCGATCATGCACACACCTCCATCGATACTGACCCTCCGGCCATGATTGTTACTTGGACATTCTACTCCATTGTGCCCAAACGAACAGGTTCAGGGGATGGACGCCTGTGCGTAACGTCAAAGCCAGTGTTTGCGCCTGTAGTACCTGAAGAGGATGATGACCACGACGGCCATGACCACCCATACAAACAGGTAGCCATAGCGCCACTCGATCTCCGGGAAGTAGCGGAAGTTCATGCCGTACAGGCCGACGATGAACGTCAGGGGCACAAAGATGGTCGAGATGATCGTCAGCGTTTTCATGATGTCGTTCATCCTGTTGCTGAGCGATGAAAGGTATGCATCAAGCATGTTCGAGGCCAGGTCACGGTATGTCTCCAGCATGTCCATCAGCTGGACCGCGTGGTCGTACGCGTCCCGGAGGTACAGCTTGGTCTCGTCCTTGATCAGTCCCGACAGGTCCTGCTGCAGTCCAAGGACGACCTCACGCTCCGGCCACACCGTCTTGCGCAGCATGAGGAGTTCCCTCTTCAGACTGAAGATCAGGCCCAGCGTCTCGGGCGTCGGATTGTCGATGACTGCCTGCTCAAGGTCCTCAAGCTGGTCCCCCAGTTGCTCAATGACGGGGAATACCTCATCCAGAGCGACGTCGATGAGCGAGTAGAGCAGGTAGTCGGCACCTGCGGACCGCAGCCGGCCCGCCCCTCCCCGAATGGCCGTACGTACCGTCTCCCATGGATCGATGGGGTCCTCCTGGAACGTGATCAGCGTGGACCCTACAAGAAATGCTGAGACCTGTTCCATGGACACGCTGCCGCTGATGCGGGCAAGCCGAAACACCACGAACTTCTGGCCTTCATACGTCTCCACCTTCGGGCGCTCCCGCAGGTTCTGGATGTCCTCGAGTGCAAGAGGATGCAGACCATACGTCCGCCCTAGCTCCTGCAGGACCGCCGGGTCACCGACACCGGTGACATCGATCCAGGTGGTCCCTGTCCGGCCGGCGTAGGCCGCGCAGATACTGGCTTCTCCGGACTCCTGCTCCTCGCAGTGGTCCTGGTCATACCACAGGACCCGGATATGGGTCGGTGGAATCACGGCGTCTGCAGGCGGCGCAGTCAGCGTTCCCGGCGGAGTGCCCGTCGTGGGCCCAGGCTTTCGCCGGACCCGCGTGGATCGGTCCTTGCCGTGCGCATGGTCCTCTCGCATGTCAGCGCTTCAGGAGCGTATCATGGTAAGGAGCCACACGCAGGGCTCCAGCGCATCGACGGCATGGACGACGCCGGCCGGCATGACGATGGCGTCCCCCGCTGTCAGGGTGTGATGCACGCCGTCCAGCACAATGTCGACACTCCCCTGCAGTACGGTCACCAGCGCGTCGAATGGAGCCGTGTGGTCACTCAGCTTCTGCCCCTTGTCAAACGCGAACAGCGTGACGGTCCCTGTCGGCCGCTCGACCAGCGTCTTGCTGACAATCGCCCCTGGTTGAACCGCAATCAGATCGACCAGTCGTGCCGATTTGCCGTGAAGTTCGTTTGTCGCCATGATACACCTCCGCCTTGATTGTATCAGAATACGCGATGTCGGACCAGAGTCCACTGACGACGCAGTAGTCCCGGGAACCGTGTCGGCACTCCGTACGTCCTAGGGGTGACGCGTCGGGGACACCGACCGGTTCAAGGAGATGAGATCATGAAGAGGAGCATGTTGGCTGTTGTTGTGACTGTGGTGGCGATTGCCGCCGTAGTCGTCACCCTTGTGCTGACCCGAGCCTCCGGAGGAGACCAGGTCACCGGGGACACGTTTGAGACGACCGTCGGAAAGGCGTTCACCATCGCACTGGATGCCAACGCCACGACTGGGTACAACTGGAGTCAGACCGTCGGGGACAAGACAGTGGTCACGTTCGTCGGCAATGCGTATGAAGCAGAGGTCCACGATCCTCAGGTTGTGGGAGGAGGCGGCACCGATACCTTCACGTTCAAGGCTGTCGGCAAGGGAACGACTACCATCACGCTGGCCTACGCCCGTCCCTGGGAGAGCGTCCCTCCTGCCAAGACCAGGACCATCACGGTCACCGTCAAGTAGAACGATCACGAAACCCGAACCACCCCGCAGCTTGCCACTGCGGGGCGCAGTCATACACCCTCCCGTGCAGTCTCCGACCACGCTCTTTCGAGACACCAGGCCTCGCCTGGCCATGCTTTTCAGCGGCATCTGCATATACTGTCCACTATGAAAATGACAGATGCCGTGAAACAGGTCCTGACCTTTGCGCTGATCGCCCTCGTCCTCGTCGTCATCATCCCGATGGTCAAGAAGTCCCTCAAGCCCATCCCTGGAGTCCAGGCGCATGTCGGCGAAACCTTCACGGTCACGCTCGACAGCAGTGCCGATCCGGCATTCCGGTGGGATCTGCTGGCCACCGACAAAACGAAGGTGCAGCTCCTGAATCAGCCAGACACCAAGGAAGCCGTCGCAAGAACCGAGGTCTGGACCTTTCGCGCTGTCGCTCCCGGCAAGGTCACCCTGTACTTCGGCTACATCCGCATCGGTTATCCCAACTCCATTGCGATACGTACCCACTCAGTCCTGCTGACTGTCAACCCCTGAACGAACCCCCACCGGGCAGTTCCGGATGCTCCTGATGAACCTGTCCAATTCGACGCCCTGATCCGAGTAGAAGTACGCCCACGAACGGACGCCCAAGTCCCAGCCACTGTAACGCCAACACGCTATCACAACGCCTAAGAACCCGGCGGTCTTCGCTCCCACCTAGGACATCGGTTTGCTCCATCATACTCACTAAGGGCTCACCTCGTCTGACTTCCCACCTCGCTATTGTTCCAATACCCCTGTACCCACTACTAGAGCCACGCTCGGATCGTTGACACTTTTTGCGATCTGATCAATGATCCGATCGGCATCCGCAGGAATTGCTCCTACGACGATCTGTTTGAGCGGTGCGGGGGGCAGAGATCTTGGCATCTGGTGTGACCATTAGTTCGAAAGGAGTTCAGTCTGAAGACTGTCACACAATGAAAAACATCAAACCATTCTTCGAGAAACCACGCTTCACGCTTTATAACGCCGACTGCCTCGATGTCCTCGGTCAACTGTCGGAGAATTCTGTCGACATGGTGTTCGCGGATCCTCCGTACTTCCTTTCCAGCGGGACGTTCACGTGTCAGAACGGGCGAATGGTGCCAGTGAAAAAGGCAGACTGGGACCTAAGCAGGGGCTTACAGGCAGATTTCGAGTTTCACAAGACTTGGATTGCAGCCGTTCGCCGCGTACTGAAGCCCGCAGGAACACTATGGGTGACTGGCACCTATCACTCGATCCACCAATGTGGTGTGGCAGTTCAACTCGCCGGATTCAGGATCCTCAATGATATCGCCTGGTACAAACCCAATGCCTCACCAAACCTCGGGCACAGGTGTTTCCAAGCGAGCCATGAGACACTAATCTGGGCGGTCAAGGAACCACGAGGTCACCACACGTTCAACTACGGCCGGATGACAGATGGACAATGGTCACGCGATACGCTGAAAAAGCCAGGTCGTCAGATGGGTTCGGTTTGGGCAATTGGCACCCCGCGCCGAGTCGAGAAGGAACTAGGTAAACACCCGACCCAGAAACCGATTGATCTACTCCAGCGTATTGTGCTGGCAAGCACTACTCCAGGAGACGTCATACTTGACCCGTTCACTGGCAGTTCCACGACCGGTCTTGCCGCCTACTACTACGGAAGAATGTTCATCGGTGTTGACCAGAACCAGGACTACCTTGATCTTTCGGTCAGGCGATTCCAGAACTTGGACTCAATTATGCAGCAGAGAACCAGCGGCTACGGATCCGCTGACAATGGGCATATTGCGTCGGCAGGAGAAATCAGGGAACCCTGGGATCTGACCTGCCTGTATACGGCGAAGGTCAACAGCATTCAACCGAGCCACCGTCAGGCCGTCAGCAGAAAGAGACGGGGGGTCAATTCAGTTGTCGATAGAAAGAAGCAAGATGGATAGGCAGCAAGTACGAGATACGGTTCCATCGGTGGCCAGGCCCTTTGTGAAATGGGCTGGTGGCAAGAGGCAACTCCTGAAGATACTCGTTGACAACTGCCCTGCCACCTACGGCACATACTTCGAGCCCTTCGTGGGTGGAGGGGCACTGTTCTTGGCCATACAACCCCCCAAAGCAGTCATATCGGACATCAACGAGGAATTGATCAATGCCTACAGAATCATCAAGACAAAGCCAGAGAGACTTATTCATAGCCTCTGTCAGAGACACAACAATGCTCAAGAGTACTACCGGGTTCGCGCACAGGATCCGTTGACACTTCCTCCACTGACTCGTGCGAGCCGGTTCATCTACCTGAACAAGACCTGCTATAACGGACTCTATCGCGAAAACGGAAGAGGTCAGTTCAACACGCCCTACGGGAAGTACACGAGTCCAAATATCGTCGATGTCTCAAACATAAGATCCATCTCCGCGTATCTGAACGAACGGGACATCGTCATTCTGGCCGGACCCTATGAGTTCGCCACCAGGACGGCCGTCAAAGGCGACTTCCTGTACTTTGATCCACCCTACTTCCCTCTGACTGCAACCGCTTCATTCACCCAATATCACAGGAACGATTTCAATCGTCGAGACCAAGAAGAGTTGGCTAGGCTCTTCTCAGAACTTGACCATAGAGGTTGCAGGGTGATGCTCTCAAACTCTAACACCGACTTCATTAGGGGATTGTATAGAGGCTATCAGATCGTCGAGGTCGAGGCAACAAGAGCGATTAGCTGCAAGGCAAATGGTCGTGGCAGAGCAGCGAACGAACTCCTCATAAAGAACTGGTGACACCCACCGAGGCTGGGCCATATCCTGTAGGAGGTATTGCTTTGGACAGAGAGACAGCGTGGATAGGCATCTTTGCAGAACATGACATCATCAGCAAGGTCAACGACTGTGGCCATTTCGACATTACGGCGAGCCAGATAAATGACATTGGAGGACCAGACGCCCGTGTAATGGCCAAGATCGACTCGCGCGAGAATCTTCCCAGCATAATGAGCGGTAACGGGCTTGCGATGCTCGCCATACGAAACGGAGTCTATCGAATAGGGCGGTTTGACCCATTCTTCGCGCTTCAAGAACAGTCTCAAGGGCACGTGGAACATGTGAGTTTTCCTGAGAGTATTGTCACGCTCAATCCTGCTTGTGTCACAACTGAATCCGCAGCCTTGGACATCGCCGCGGTCAGTGGGATGCTTGAAAGTGTCTTTGGAGAGGACGTTGAACTCACGATTAGGGGTCGGACCCGCACAGGAGCAGATTTTGCATTTGAGCTGAATACTGTGTCCTTTCCCGTGTCAGGGGTCCAAATCGAGGTTGACGGGGGATACGAAGGCAAGACCAATGTGAACCTCGTAGAAGCCAAGATCGGTTACAGGGCAAACATTACCCTTCGCCAGATCCTCTATCCCCAGCGGTGTTGGGAGACGCTGGTCCATGCAAAGAAGAAGCCGGTGAGGTCATATGTGTTTATGTATCAAGAACCTCTGTTTCGTTTCATCCCCGTTATGTGCGAGACGGATGCGCTCCCGTTTGCAGACCACAGCAAGGAGAGACTGTTCCAGATCGAAGAGCCCGGACGTCTTGACTTGGCTGCCGTTCTGCGCAAAAATCCTGAGCCCTTGGTGGATCCCTGTGCCCCATTTCCTCAAGCCAATGACTTCGGGAAAGTACTTGCGATGCTATCATTGATGGCCACATCGGGGCGGTCTCGAAAAGCGGAGCTGTCACTGGAATTCGACATCACATCACGGCAGATAGACTACTATTATGCTGTGCTGAGATGGATGAGGCTCTGTACGGATGCGCACGGAGAGATTGTGCTTACACCACTGGGTCTCGAGGTCTCCCGGATGCCGCACATGGCAAAGATGCAGGCTTTGGCTAACATAGTCTTCTCAGAGCCGGTGTTCCGCGAATCACTCAGAGGCACGGCCCCCAACGCTGGGAGCAAGCTGTGGAACAGATGGGGGGTCAACGAGAACACCCGAACTCGACGCCTTGGCACAGTACTGAGCTGGATCGACTTCTTCACGAAGGCAGCAGCCAGCACCTAGTTCGCATCAGTATGTGCCTCCCACTCGAGCCGCTGAGCCAGAACTGGCGTGGTCCCTACACACCACCAAACAGGCTTTCTGTCTCCAGTTCGCCTGACACAGTCGGACCTTCCTCGCCGAGGAGCCAGTTGTGTTCAGACAGGAAGGCCATGAGGTCGCCCTTGCGGCGCTCATACATATCGGGACGGAGGATGGGGTGTAGCTTCTGCACAGTGACGGGTGGGTCGAGGTAGTAGATGAAGTTGGCACCGGACCGGCCGTGCTCGAGCAGTTGCTCGGGGACCTCAGCGTCAAGGCGTGAGACCCGCATCAGTGCGAGGTACCCTTCCTGCAAATCTTCGAAGTAGGCCAGTGGCGCCGAGGGGTTCCACAGCGAGAACCAACCCTCAGCACACAATCCCGCGAACACCGCGTAGTTGACAGGGATATGTAGGTAGCTGTCCACTTCGGCCACGTAGGACAAGGGATACTCTGTCTGGTTGGCTTGCTCCTGAGCTGTGGCGCCAAGCTGCGACAACTGAAACCGAGGGCGACCCTTGCGCGGGTCGAGGACGAACGGGCCACGGTGTCCGATGGGGCGTTTCTTGCAGACGAACAACTGCGGCTCCAAGCGTATGCCCATGCTCACGCCGCTCAGAGCGAACACGTTGACCCGTTCATCGCGCCACGCCATTTCGATCTGCATGCGAGGTACCTCCGCCTTCGACAGACCTGTACCAATCATGCTAGGCCTGCCGGACAAAACGTCAACACGTCTCAGAGGAACTTTAGTGCCCCAGTCAACGTCAATGACATTGGAGCATCATCGCTTTTCCACGGTTGAAGCGGTCTCGGATGTGGTACAATGAACCATCCATTTGACAAGAGTCTGGGGGTTTTGCTGTATGAAAATCGCAATCAAGGTGCTGGTCGTTCTGCTGGCCGTGCTGATCGTCGCGGCCGGCGTTGCATGGTACATGATCGGCCACGGAGGCCAACAAGGGGGGACAGATGTTCCCACGGTGGACATCGCACCCGCCCGGCAGCTCCTGAGCAACCTGAAGGCGAACAGCAGGCTTAAGTTCTCGATGGCTGTGCCGCGCAGCTTCGACTGGTATGTCGCCACGGGCGAGGACAACCCAACGAGGCTGACTCTCTCGGGCGTCGTCATGATCGCCAAGTCGGCGACCTCGGACGAAGCTGTGAATATCGACACCTGGCTGCGCCAGCAAGGTTTTGCAGGCGACGCCGAGAACACCAGCTTCGGCGACACGACGGTCTGTGAGGGATATGTCAACAAGTCGCTCGTGGTCCTGGTTGTGACGCCGGTCTCATCCGACGGCACGACGACGGAGGCGACCCAGCTCGTCGTCTATGCCGGTGTCTTGCCGGAGACCCCAGCCGCCAACTGACTGCAGGACACGGGAATTGCACAAGGCGGGAGCATCACTGCTCCCGCCTCACTGTTCTGTTGCGTATGTTCCCTGCAGGCTACTCCGGCATGACCACGACGATAGGCGTCATAGAATCGTCGTTGCCCGCCGGGTTATCCTCCAGCGACCGCCTGAGCCAGTCCTCGTCGACGCCCTCGGTCGACGCGACGATCTCCGCGCCAAAGACATCATTGACGTCCACCACGCTGACGCGTGCGCCTGTGCGCTCGAGGCGCCTGATGCTGGTCTCCACGTCCAGTGGTCCGGGAACGAGACAGGCGTCGTATGGCATGACCTTGTCGCTGTCGACTGCCTTGGCCACCGGTCCGACGACTGCGTAGAACCAGCCCTTGCGGTGCAGCAGCTTTCCCAGTACCGTGGCGCCCGCCCCGAGAAGGACGCGGAACGTCCCGGCGAGTTCGATGTACGCCTGCACCTTCCAGGCTGCTTCCATCGGGTAGCTGTACCAGTGAATGAACTTCCCGCCGCCGTGCCCTGTGCAGGGGCCGAGGAAACGCGCCAGGCGTGACGGCTTGAACGTGCCAATCCACATCAGCGTCCCCTCGCACATGGTCATCACGCTGCTGGCAATCGTAACGACGCCCGTCGGGTTCTCCTGGTGAACCCTGTCCACGATCGACGAGAGGTCGCTCACCTCGGTGAGCAGCCCGGTGTACACGTTGTGTCTGATGGCCGCCGTCCCCGAGGTCTTCACCTTGTACGGAGGAAGCTGGCCGAATCCGAGCTTCTCCCAGCATGCTGTCAGCATCGGGTCCCCACGATAGATATAGAAGCCACGGTCGAGCATTTCCCTCGCCTTGTCCAGCTCGCCGCGTGATGCCAGGATGTCGACATAATCGACGATGTGCTGCTGGCGGAAGTTGTCGGTGTCCAGCTCGGCAAACCGCTCGAGCAGCACAGGGTCGCTGGTGATGCGACACAACCTTTTGAGCAAGAGACGCGCGGGATTGTCAAGTTCGCGGGCACTACTCCAGTCCACCCTCGCATACGCCTGACGCCACCACCCCACCCCCTCGTCCTCGCGGTGAAGAAAGAAGTACAGCAAGTCACCCAGGAAGACCTCTTCCCAGATGCCCATCGGGGGACTATAGAGCTGAACGGCTTGCTCAGGGTCACGACGAAGGTACAGCGTTGCCAGTAGGCGCTTGGTGCGCTTCCATCCGGGATGAATGGCGCGTACACGTGTCAGGAGGCCCAGTGCCTCCTCATCCCTGCCGGTCTGCATGAGACCGACCGCCCCCCACCAGGCGGCGTAGTCCGAACGTGGAGCAGTGGCAAACAATCGCATGGCGACGTGCTTGGCGCCAAACCAGTCGCACAGCGCGGCGATGGCGTAGATCATGGTCTCTTCCCGTCCGTTGTCGGCTATTGTGGCTTCTTCTCCGTGATGACGACTCCGATCATGTCGGGTCCCGACTGCCTTCCGACGACAGGTCCTAGCTGGGTCAGAATGCTCGGCAGGTTGTACCTGGACGTGAACTCACGCTGGAAGTCCTCCAGCTCGACCCGGTTGGCGCCGTAGTGGAACCCCACATACTCGACGCCCTTCTGCACATGCTTGTCGATGATTGCCCACAGATGTTCCAGCGCAACCTTCTTGGTGCGGGGACGGTCCACGACATCCGTGACCCCCTCGATGAAGGTGAGGATGGGCTTGATCTTCAGGACGCTGGCGGCGATGGCAGCAGCCTTTCCGATGCGCCCGCCTCTCTCGAGGTATTTGAGGGAGTCGAGCACGAAGTAGGTATGGGTCCGCAGACACTGCGCCTCCACTTCTGCGATGACCTGCGACAGCGACACCCCTGCTTCGGCGAGCTCCACTGCTCGCATCGTCGGAAATCCGACACCGAGAGCAGCATTCAATGTGTCCACAAACTGGACGTGAACCGTGTCCAGCTGGTTGCGCCCGGTGAGAGCGGAGTTGAGCGTACCCGACATGCGTGAACTGATGTGAAGCGAGATGATGTCTCCTTCGGGATCCTTGTCCAGAATGGCGCGATATGCGGAGGCGAATTCCTCAGGCGACGGCTGCGTGCTGTCCGCCTTCGCGCCTGCCACGAGGCGGCGGTAGAACTCGTCGTTCGCAATGTCGATGCCGTCGCGGAAGTACTCACCGTCGAGTGAGACCTTGAGTGGAACGACGGTGACGCCGTGCTCTTCGGCATACCCTTGCGGCAGGCACGCCGTGCTGTCTGTTACGATATGGATAGCCATTGTCGGCTCCTTTCTCCGCTTGTGCAGTCATCCCGCCAGCGGAGACAGCGGGCCTGCTCACATGATCGTTAACGGGGGACTTCTTTCCCCGCATCTTACACTACACTACTTTGTCGACGATAACAACGCCCAACGTCTCGGGTCCCATATGACACCCGACGCCCGGCCCCAGCTGGCTGAGGACGGACGGAATCCCTGTGCGCCTCGTGAACTCAGTCTGCATTGCCTCGACCTCGGCTCTGTTGCCCACGTAGTGGAACCCAATGTGCTCGATACCCCGTACGGCCGCCTGGTCGATGAGCGCCCAGATGCGGTTTAGAGCGGCCCGCATGGTTCGCTGCCGCTCGAACACGTCGACGATGCCATCCTTCACTGTGAGGATGGGCTTGATCTGCAGGATACTGGCGACGACGCCCGCCGCCTTCCCGATACGCCCGCTCTTGATGAGATACTTCATCGTACCGACGAGGAAGTAGATATGCGTGCGCTGCTGCATCCTGTCCAGCATTGTGATGATGGCGTCGATGCCGGCTCCTCCCACAACAAGCTTGATAGCCTCCATGACCATGAACCCGAGCCCGAGACCTGACGACCGCGAATCATAGAGATAGATACGCCTGGGATCGGTCTGCTCGGCTGCAATGTGCGCGCTGTTGAGCGTCCCGCTCACGCGGGATGATAGGTGAATGCTCAGCACTTGGTCATCCGGGTTTGCGAGCAACTTGGTGTAGACCGCGATGAAATCCTCAGGGCCGGGCTGCGTGGTGCCATACTTGGCTCCGGCTTTCTGCTTTGCGTAGAAGACATCAGGAGATATCTCCACAAACTCGCGGAAGAATACTTCGTCGACCGAAACCTTGACCGGCACGACGGACAGGTCGTACTGTTCAGCAAAACCAATGGGAAGGTAGCTTGTGGAATCCGTTACGATATGGATGCTCACGCTTGACCTCTTCTCCGATCGATCGTGTCTGGATTTGCCGCTGCGCCCCGGTCAGCCTTCATGTTCAGACTGCTTTGTCGACGATGACGACTGCTACAGTCTCGGGTCCCGTATGACACCCGACGACAGGACCGAGCTGGCTGAGGACGGACGGAATCCCCGTGCGCTTCGTGAACTCAGTTTGCATTGCCTCAACCTCGGCTCTGTTGCCCGCATAGTGAAACCCTATATGCTCGATACCACGTATGACCGCCTGGTCAATTATTGCCCACATGCGGTCTCGGGCTGTCCGCATAGTTCGTGGCCGTTCGAACACATCGACAATGCCGTCCTTGACCGTGAGGATGGGCTTGATCTGCAAGATACTGGCTGCGACGCCTGCCGCCTTGCCGATGCGCCCGCCCTCGATCAGATACTTCATGGTACCGACCAGGAAGTACGTGTGAGTACGCAACTGCATCTTGTCCAGCATCTCTGTCACATCCTGGATACTTGCGCCGCCCTGTACCAGCTTGACTGCTTTCATGACCATCAGCCCAAACCCGGGGGCAATCGTCCGTACATCGTACAGATGAACGCGCCGAGGATCTGTTTGTTCGGCAGCAATGTAGGCACTGTTGAGCGTTCCGCTCATGGCAGATGAAAGGTGAATGCTCAGCACTTCGTCGTCCGGGTTTGCGAGCAACTTGGTGTAGACCCCGATGAAATCCTCTGGGGACGGCTGTGTTGTTCCACACTTCGCGCCGGCTTTCTGTTTCGCGTAGAACGTATCAGGAGATATCTCCACAAACTCACGGAAAAAAACACCGTCAACTGAGACCTTGAGCGGCACCACGGGAAGGTCGTGCTGCTCAGCAAATCCGGTGGGAAGGGTGCTTGTGGAGTCCGTTACAATGTGAATAGCCATAGATTCCTCCTAGTCGAGAATCTCTGACGCCTTGACGATGCGCCCGGGTTGACCTTCTTGTTCAGACTGCTTTGTCGACAATGACGACTGCCATGGTTTCGGGTCCAGTAAGGCACCCGAGGACAGGGCCCAGCTGGCTGAGGACGGACGGAATCCCTGTGCGCCTCGTGAACTCAGTTTGCATTGCCTCAACCTCGGCTCTGTTGCCCGCATAGTGGAACCCAATATACTCGATGCCCCGTGTGACCGCCTGATCGATAAGTGCCTTGATGCGTTCCTTCGCGACACGCATGGTTCGCGGCCGTTCGAACACATCGACAACGCCGTCCTTGAACGTGAGGATGGGCTTGATCTGCAAGATACTGGCTGCGACGCCTGCCGCCTTGCCGATGCGCCCGCCCTCGATGAGATACTTCATTATGCCAACGAGAAAGTAGATATGCGTGCGTGGCTGCATCCCGTCCAGCACCGTGATGATGCCATCGATGTCGGCTCCGTCCGCAACACGCTTGATGGCCTCCATGACCATGAACCCGAGTCCGAGACCTGTCGTCCGCACATCGTAGAGATGGACGCGCCTGGGATCGGTCTGCTCGGCTGCAATGTGGGCGCTGTTGAGTGTCCCACTCGTGCTGGCGGACAAGTGAATGCTCAACACTTCGTCGTCCGGGTTTGCGAGCAACTTGGTGTAGACCGCGATGAAATCCTCGGGGCCGGGCTGCGTGGTCCCGGACTTGGCCCCAGCTTTCTGCTTCGCGTAGAAGGCGTCAGGAGATAGCTCCCCAAACTCGCGGAAGAATACTCCGTCGACCGAAACCTTGAGCAGCACAACGGGAAGGTTGTGCTGTTCGGCAAAACCAATGGGAAGGCAGCTTGTGGAGTCCGTTACGATGTGAATAGCCATAGATTCCTCCTAGTCGAGAATCTCTGACGCCTTGACGATGCGCACGTCCTCGACAGGACGTGAACGTTCGCCCCATTGCGCCTGGGCGACAGGTGTCGCCGCGATAGCCGCCAGAACGTCCATGCCTTCAGTCACATGTCCGAACGCGGTGTAGTTGCCATCCAGTTGGTCAGACGTGCTGGTCATGATGAAGAACTGCATGTCGGACTGGTCGACGCGCGCCTGCTGAGCCGCCATGCTGATGATGCCGGGAACGTGCTTGACGTCGGAGCCCTCGAACTTGACGCTGCTGCCGCCCATGCCGGTGCCCTGTGGGTCGCCGCCCTGAACCATGAAGTCCTTGATGATGCGATGGAACTTGAGGCCGTCATACATACCGGCGGTGACGGCCGCCATGAACCGCTCGACAGTCTTGGGCGCCCGAGCGGCGTACAGCTCGAGTGTCATCATACCCTTGGACGTTTCCATACGGACAAACTTGTTCTTTTCTTCCATGTGACACTCCTAGTTGGCGACTTCGGTCGCCTGAATGATCATGATTCCAGTCAGAGGGGCGGATATTTCGTCGGGCATGCCGGGATTCGGCCCGACAGGGACGCTGGCGATCTTGTCCACGATGTCCATCCCTTCGACAACATGGCCAAATGCTGCAAACGTGCCGTCCAGGCCAGTGTAATCGCCGTGCATGATGAAGAACTGCATATCCGACTGCGTGACTCCCGCCTGCGACGATGCCATGGAGATGACGCCCCGGACGTGGCTGACGTCCGTCTTCTCAAAGGGGATCGCTCCGCCTCCCGTGCCGTTGCCATTGGGGTCCCCGCCCTGGATCATGAATCCCTTGACGACCCGATGAAACATCAGACCGTCGTACTTGCTGCCTACGACGTTCTCGAGAAACTGGGTCACGGTCCTGGGAGCTTTGTCCCCGTAGAGTTCAAGCTTGATCGTACCCATGTTGGTCTCCAGCACAACATACTTGTTCCCTGCCACCTGTGGGGCCTGAGCGTTCTTGAGGACGACGAACACAAGCAACAGCGACAGAATCACTGTCGCTGCCACTGTAATGACCACCGTGCGCGTGCTCGGCGGAATGGGCTTGTGGCCCGGATACTTCTTCTGCAGCTCCTGCGTCCGACTCGCCTTCGGTGTAGCTTTCTTCTTGTTGGTGCTCATCGGTGGTTTCACTCCTGACAGTCTTCACGTTGGCCGTGGCGTCATCCAGAATGGTCACCCGGATGCCTCCATGCGTAACGCCATGATCCCCATCGAACGTCGAATCGGACAAGAAACTCAACTGCGCACGTGCCACCCCCGACGTCGAAACGGAGATGGAGGCCAGCCGGGTTCTCCGGCAGCCAGAAGAAGCAGTTGTCGATGCACATGTTCACGCGCCGTTTGACGCAATGGGGCCTGCCGAAGCAGGCCCCATGATTGGCTCTCTGACGCTAGTAGTCCTCTGACTTGACTTGATAGAAGCTCTGCGCATGCTGGCACGCGGGGCACTTGGTCGGCGCCTCGGTCCCCTCATAGACGTACCCACACTCACGGCAAACCCAGGCGATCTTGTGATCCTTCTTGAAGACGGAGTGGGCCTTGACTTCCTTCAGCAACTTGCCGTAGCGCTCTTCATGATGGGCTTCAGCTACCGCAATGGCACGCAGGCGCAAGGCGATTGCATTGTAGCCTTCCTGATCGGCAACGTCGGCAAAGCCCGGGTACATCGTCGTCGTCTCATAGTGTTCACCGTCGATGGCCGCCTGCAAGTTCTCGGCCGTTGTCCCCAGCACCAGCGGGACTTCCGCACTTGCAAGCGTCAGTTCCCCGCCGTTCTCCTGCTTGATGTCCTGGAGAAAATGGAACAGGATGGTGGCATGCTCCCGTTCCTGTTCGGCGGTCTCAGCGAAGATTCCTGCTATCTGCTCAAACCCTTCGGTCCGGGCCACCTTGTTATACATGGTGTACCGCATGCGGGCCATGGATTCACCGACAAAAGCTGCACCTAGATTGAGAAATGTCTGTTTCAACGCTCACCTCCATGCGCGAGTTGTGCTGCTACACTCCATTGTATCCAATGACCACGGACGGCACAAAGGGGAATATTCACAGTACCGGTCGGGTTTCACAGATTAGCGAAGGCCGGTGATGACACCGTCTCCGGTCACGTCGATATTCACCATTGCAGGGACCTTGGAGAGTGCCGGCATGGTCTGCATCGTTCCACCCAATGGATACAGGAAACGCGCACCGGTCGCGGCACGAATGTCGCGAATCGGGAACAGGTATCCAGATGGTGCGCCTTTGACGTCGGGGTCATGACTGATGGATAGATGCGTCTTCGCCATACAGATGGGCCACTTGTCATAGCCGGCCGCAGTGAACTCCTTGATGCGCTCGACCGCCACGGGTGTCAGTTCGATGTCACCGGCACGGTAGATCGTGCGGACCAGTTTGCGCATCTTGTCCTCGATGGTATCGGTCAACTCGTATGGGTAGTGGATGGCTCCCACGTGAGATGTCGATGCCACTTCCTGGACGGCGCGTGCCAGTTCCAAGCCACCCTCGCTGCCACCCACAAAGAACGTGTGCGGAACGGCGGCCAGCGCACCAAACTGCAGGGCTTTAGCCTGAACCATCGCTACCTCTTCAGCAGTGTCGTCCGGAAATCGGTTGACAGCGACAACAACTGGCAGACTATACGAACGAATGTTCTCGATATGCACCCGGAGGTTCTCGCAGCCCAGCTCAAGTGCCGGCATATTGGCAGCTGAAACAAGAGCGGGATCAAGCTTCTTGCCTGGCCTGACACTAAACGCCCCGCCGTGCATCTTCAGCGCGCGGACTGTGGCAACGATGACCACACAGTCAGGTCCCTTCATGCCGGCCTGTCGAAGCTTGATGTCCATGAGCTTCTCGAAACCCATGTCGGCACCAAACCCGCTCTCTGTCACGACATAGTCACCAAGTTTCAGTGCAATACGGTCGGACAGCACCGAGTTGTTGCCAAAGGCAATGTTGGCGAATGGTCCGATGTGAACAAAGGACGGCGTGCCTTCTTCGGTCTGAACCAGGTTGGGATAGATGGCATCCTTGAGGACAGCGGCCAGACCCCCGGTTGCACGCAGGTCCGCGACCGTCACAGCGGCTCCACTGCGGCTCCGCGCAACGACAATCTCCGACAGACGCTCGTGCAGATCTTCGAATCCCGTCGTCAGGCCCATGATGGCCATGATGGGCGAAGCGGCGGCAATGTCGAAGCCGGTCTCGTACGACGTCTCTGTCTTGACGCCGTCTTTCTTCTCTGTGAGCTGAATCGTGAGCTTGCGCATCGACCGGTCTTCCACGTCCATGGTCCGGCGCCAGCTGATGCTCTGAGGATCAATGTCCAGTTCGTTTCCCTGAGAGATATGGTTGTCCACCACCGCGGCCAGCAGGTTGGTTGCTGTCTCTACCGCATGAATGTCGCCCGTGAAGTGCAGGTTGATCTGCTCCATCGGAAAGAGAGAAGACTTGCCACCACCTGTCCCCCCACCCTTGATGCCAAAGACTGGCCCCATGGACGGTTCGCGCAGTGTGTTGACCGTCTTGAACCCCAGTTTGTTCAGCGCCATGCCCAATCCAATGGTCGTGACTGTCTTGCCTTCGCCAAACGGTGTCGGCGTGACAGCTGTCACATCGATGTACTTGCCATCCGGTCTATCCTGCAAACGCTGAAGGATATGGTAGTCGATCTTGCCCATGTACTTGCCAAAGAAATCGACCTCCTCGTCACGAATACCGAGCGACCGTGCAAGATCGCCGATGTTGTACTTGTTGGATGCTTTTTCGAACATAGGTCACACTCCCCCTTTCACGTGGTAGTTCTTACTATTGTACCCTCAATCTGGTTCCCCCGCACCCGCAGAGGCTCAGATAAGACCGAAATAGTGAGCTGCAAACGTGAAGACCGACGCAGCGACACAATAGAGCGCAAACCACTGCATCTTTCCCTTCCGTGCAACCTTGAGCAGCAGCCCAATCGCGACGAGGCTGGTCAGCACGCTGACGACGACACCGACGCCGACCTCAGTGAGGGTGCTTGAGGACATGCCCGCCTGCAGAAAGTCTTTGAGCTTGAAGACTGCCGCGCCCGCAATGGTGGGGATGGCCATGAGGAAGCTGAAATGGGCGGCATCCTCCTGCTTGAGACCCCTGTAAACGCCGACGGACATCGTCGTTCCACTGCGCGAAAGGCCCGGGAGCAACGCGAACACCTGCGCTATACCAATGGCCACCGCATCCTTCCAGCCGACCTCGCGGATCGTCCTAGTCGTCGACGAAAAACGCTGCAGAACCAGCAGGACAGCAGTGACCAGGAACATGGCCGCCACGACGTAGTAGCTGGCAAAAGCCTTCTCGATGGTCGCACCGAACAGGACACCAACGACTCCGGACGGGATGATGGACATGACGATGAGCCAGAACATGTTGCGCTTGCGCGCTTCGTCATGAGACAGGCTCTCACGGAACGTGTAGAGGAATCCCTGGAACAGGCCCGTGATGTCACCCCAGAAGAAGATGATCAGGGCGATGAGGCTGCCGAAGTGCAAGGCCACGTCAAAGGCCAGCGTCGAATCGGCCTTGAGGAGTCCCGAGAACATGACCAGATGCCCCGAGCTGCTGACAGGCAGGAACTCGGTCAGCCCCTGTACAATTCCGAGCACAATGCTTTTCCACAGGACCATCAGTGGTACCTCCAGGTATGACCTCAGACATATGCCATATGGTAGACAAACGCCTCCAAAAAGCAAAGAAACAGCTTCCAGAGAACGGCCAAATCCTTGTTCGGGCCGTTCCGTCCGGCCTGGCTTCAGATCAGAGAAGCGAGTGTGTGCCCGGCGGCCGTCAGGACAGCCAGCGAGCCGTTAGGCAACTCCTCCCAGGGACCGGTGCCCAGGGGTTCGCTGGCGACGAGTTCTCTGCCATGCTGGTGCTGCAGGTACATGCTGTGTCGCTCTGGATCAGTGCTGTAGTGGAAGGCATACATGCGTCGTCCGTCGCACAGCAGGAAGTTGAGGCCGGTGAAGTCCCCGACGGACGCCACCTCGTGGACGGCGCCCCTCAGAGCGTCGAGGGGATCGGCCGCCGACTCGAGATGCTGCAGCAGCAACGCAAAGTAGACTTCACTGTCATTTTCACCTTCAAGGCCGTTCCTGAACCTGGGCAGGAGGCGCTCCATCACACGTTCGCGCGAACAGTGCCCGTTGTGGCAGAATGTCCAGCGGTGCGCGACGAACGGGTGCGTGTTGGCCAGCCGGCGGGACGTACCACTGCTGCGGCGGATGTGAGCAAGAGCAATGCGGGCACTGACCTCGTGAGCGGTCAGCTCGAAGAGTGGCGATTCGTTCGCTGGTCCCGGTTCCTTGACAACATGGGGACGGTCCTGTTCACCGTCATACCATCCGATACCCCAGCCGTCGGGATTGCCCTCACCGGACTTGTCGGCAACCGCCAGTGAACGTAGCGAAGGCTCGATGTCCATCATCCAGGGAGCTATAGATTGTGACGTCGTGGCAACCATTCCAAACATCCTGCACATCAGCGTTCCTCCACCGGCAGGCCATCCACGGCCTCCCTGCGTTCAGGATACGTCGGCAACGTCATCGTGCAATTGTGAATAACGTTGGTACCAGGCACCAACGTTATTCACAATTGAAGACAGGAACGCAGATCGCTGACGAACTCGGCTTCGTCTTCGGGTGAGATGCCGTATTTGTGACGCTCAGCGGTTTCTATGAGGACAATGTCCTTCAGCGCGCGAGGCTGTTTGCAAACAAAGTGCCGGCGACTGCCACGAGGAGGATTGCGGCGAGCCAGCCGATGAAGAGTCCCGAGAACAGCCGCTTTCGCTCGCCTTCGGTCATGCTGCGCAGGCCGAGAAACATGAAGCCGAAGACGCCGGACAAGACGGCAAGGGTCAGCCCCGCCTTGAGGTTGACCTGATGCCAGACCGCCGGATCGGCGAATGTTGCAGGCACGCGAAAACCAAGCCACGGATTGGGTGTGGAAAACGCAGACAGGGCCCCGGCGACGCTCACGGCAAAACAGCCGACGGCGACCAGGAGAGGCGTGGTCCTGCCGACCTCCATGTCACGCGCAGTGACGCCCCTGTCCCGCGCGACCTGTTCAGAGTAGCGCCACAGCCAGACACTCGCGATGAGGATGTAGACCACCAGGACTCCCACAACGTACAGCCCCACATCCCGTGTGACGACCCCGGTGACAGCAAGCAGGTCGACGATCCCGGCCACTGCTCCCCCCGCAACAAACAGGAATCCCGACTTCCGATTCACGACGTCCCAGACGCGATCGTCCGCCATCGTGGCAGGAAAGCGGGCGCCATACAGGCCGTTGCGCTTCACCTTGCCCAGCATCAGCGGAACCCCAAGGACGACAAACAGCAGCGCCAGCCCAAGGCTGTTCAGAACATTCTCCATCAGCATTCATCCCCTCGCCGGAGCCCGCCCCCGACATGGTGCGCGCTCATCACGTCCACTTGATACTATACACATCCTCGGAGCGGAAGCCACCACGACACCTGCAAACCAAGACCTCCGGGGCTCTTCGCCAAGTCCCGGAGGGAAGGAGTTGCGCCGAGAGAGACGGCGCGAGTGATGGCCTTGTCTGCCGACACCATGTCGCCGGCTCACGTTCCTCACCCCGTCGCCTCCTCAGCGCACAGTCGTCTTCAGCCTCTACCTCGCGTCCCCCGAGCGGGGCTCCTCGCTGTCGGTGCAGGGAGCATGGTCCGGATCCTCCCGGACCTCATACGTGACAGATGCGGCCGCGAGATGCATCCTGCCCTCGCCCGGCGTGCTGTACTCGGCGCAGAGCTTGACGTAGCGCTACAGGAACTCGCCCGCAGAAACCAAGGAATACACGGTACTCCTCCAATCTCTGGTTCCTGCTCGACTCAGACACGAATCCCCCCTAAGTGCAGTGCACAGTTCAAATGCTGCAGTCAGTACTCGCGAACGGCTCGACAACAACCCAATTGACTCTCAGACAACTCGGAGCCCCCCAGCTACTCCCGTGTCCCAATGCCCCCCTGGCGGACACGCTAGACGGCTCGTGTGAGTTCGCTCCGCCACGTCTTCCGTCCCAGGCGCCGCACGACGGCCTCCCTTGGCTCGCCCTTCCGAATCGCCTCCACCGCGTCCGACAACTGCAGCTGGTGACAGGTGGGTGACACGCCGCCCGGCGCGTTCCGACTCGCTCGCGACCAAGTGGCGGAGCACATCGGCCGACATCGGCGCACTCCCCTGTCCAGCCTAGGGGTCAAGCGTTAACATCGGCGACGTGGTACCATTTGGCATCGGGCAGCCTCCGGCGAGCGGGGTTGCACCTCAAGAGTCAGCTCATGGGGTGCTGAAGGTCCCGGTGCAAGAACTGTATCACTTGGCCCGTGGGGACAAGTTACCACAACGAAAATGGTAACGCTTGACCCCATAGACTACAGACTGCCGGTAAGCTTCCACACGACCCGAAGCACGTCCCGCGCAGCCGTGCCAAGGGCTGCGGCGGGGAGGTCCTCCGCCGTGTCCGTGGTGGCATGATACCATGGGGCTTCTCTTCCATGCGCCGAGAACATGCAGTTGGGAACGCCGAGCCTGCTGAACGTCTCATGGTCCGATCCTCCCGTCCATGGGGTGATCGCGAGCGAAGCGCCGTCCTGGATTGCGCCTGAGACAGCAATCATGATTGCCTGGTCGGATGGATCGATCGCCACGCCCAGGCCAGACGTCGACCGCATCATGTCCAGGTCCAGCACAGCGGACAGCGATTGAGCCAGCTCGGGAGCTGCTGTCACAAATGCGGCAGAACCCAGCAGTCCTTCTTCCTCCCCGCTGAAAGCGACAAACCATATGGATACCGGCGGGACAGCGCCCAGTGAGACCATCGAGCGGGCCATCTCCAGCATGACGGCGACACCCGACGCGTCATCGTCGGCTCCGGGGTACATCACGCCCGAGCGGTCGGTCCCCAGGTGGTCGAAGTGCGCGCAAACCATGATGGGCCGTGTATCGTCAGTTCCACCAAGCACGCCGGCTACGTTGAACGAAGTTGCGTTGGGATTCCACGATGCCGTAATGCCAAAGGACACCTTCAGATTAAGGCCGCGTGAAACGACCTGGCCTGCCCACGCCTGTTCCGCTATGTCGTCGAAGGAGAGCCCCGCCGCCCAGAACAGAGAACGCGCTCCAGCCAGGGATACGAGAGCCGACACGGGTGCGTCGGGAAGGGCCGACACGACCTGGCCGTGCATGTCGAACGGATTGGGCGCCGAAGGCATATCGAGGATGAGGACACCGGCGGCGCCACGCGCGGCGGCGCTCCCGACCTTGGCAGCCAGGTACGTCTGCGATTCGGGTACGGAACGCGTCGGGGCACTGTAGCGCAACAGGACCACCACCTTGCCCGCGACGTCCAAGCCGGCATATTCGTCATAGCCCGTCATCTGAACCCCAAACCCCGCAAGCACGGCATCGGCCCCAACGCTCCCGCTGCCCGCGTACGGCATCGCCATGCCGCGGTCACCGAGGAACGACTCACCGCGCGTTCCAGTCACCTTGATGCCCGTGAATGAACTCACCACGTACAAGGGCGCTTCATATGTGGCAAGATACTCCTTGAACCCGGGAGGTTCTCGCAGGCCAATCGCCTTGAACTGTGAAGCGATCCATGCAGCGGCCTGTGCCTCGCCGGTCGTGCCCGTGCGGCGACCGGCATAGGCTGGTGAAGCAAGCTCGACGACGGCATCGTGAGCACGCTGTGCGTCCACTGCAGCCACGACCTTGTCCACACCCGGCCACATGGTCCGGGGTCTGCAGCCCGCAGCAGTGACAATGACCAGGACCAGAACGACCCATCTACGATTCACGGCAACCTCCCCAACGGACACGTGCGCCCCTTCGATCGGTCCTCGACCACGAGATTCGCACTCCACAACATCGCCTTGACTCATCCTGTCGCCACCCTACAATGGAGGCGCACTATATCTATAGTAGTATGTACGAATGGGGGTCGACTTACAGATGAAAATTGGAATCCTGACAGGCGGCGGGGATTGCTCTGGGCTGAACCCGGCGATACGTGGTGCGGTGTTTAGAGCCATCGACTACGGAGACGAGTGCATTGGCCTTGTCGGAGGCTGGCAGGGACTTCTCTCATGTGAGACCGAACCGCTGGACCTCGCGCGCGTCGACGAGATCATCGACCGTGGCGGCACCATCCTTGGGACGTCGCGGACCAACCCATTCAAGGACCCCTCTCTTGTACAGCAGCTCATTGCCAACATTGCGGCCCTGGGTCTGGATGCCGTCATCGCCATTGGTGGGGACGACACACTGGGTGTAGCCACCAAGCTTGCAGCGCTGGGCGTCAAGGTCGTCGGCGTTCCGAAGACGATGGACAATGACCTGTCAGGAACGGACTTCACATTCGGATTCGACACGGCAGTGAGTGTTGCTCTCGACGCTTCGCGAAGGCTGAAGGACACTGCACTGTCCCATCGGCGCATCATCATCCTGGAAGTCATGGGCAGGTACGCTGGATGGGTTGCACTCTATACCGGCATCGGCTCAGGAGCCGACTACACACTCATCCCAGAGGTCCCCGTCGACTGGGACACCCTGGTGCGCCAAGTCATGACCGCCTACAGGCGCAAGAAGTACGCCTTCATCGTCGTGAGTGAGGGTGTAGAAGTCACGCAGGCCACCAGCGAGAAACTGGACGACTTCGGCCACATGCTGCTGCAGGACAGGGGTGTGGGGCCGGAAGTGGCCAGGATCGTCGAGGAGAAGACGGGAATCTCGACTCGTTCGGCCACGATAGGGCACATCCAGCGGGGAGGAAGTCCCACCCTGTTCGACCGCATCCTGGGATCCCGCGTCGGCGTGAAAGCCGTCGAGATGATCCATGACGGCGAATTCGGCAAGATGGCTGCTCTCCGCGGCACCGAAGTGACCGCAATTCCGCTCATCGAAGCCGTTGGCAAGCTCAAAACGGTCCCTCAGGAGTGGGTCGACCTCCTGAAGGTCTTCTCCAAGTAGCCATGAAACGCATCGGACTTCTGACCAGCGGTGGCGACGCCAGCGGCATGAATGCTGCCATTCGCGCAGTTGCACGTACGGCTGCGTCGATGGGAGTCGAGGCAGTCGGGTTCGAGCGCGGCTACGACGGACTGGTATCCAACACCTGGATAGAGCTCAACGCACGCAGCGTCTCCGGCATCCTGGAACTCGGAGGCACGATGCTCAAGAGTGCCCGCAGTGAACTGTTCCGTACTGAGGAGGGCCGAAAGCAGGCAGCGCTCGTCGTCCAGCAGAACCGGCTGGATGGCCTGGTCATCATCGGGGGCAACGGCTCCCAGACTGGTGGTTACCTGCTCGGCCAGTTGGGCGTTCCCGTCGTCGGGGTCGCGTCGACCATCGACAACGACCTGTATGGGTTTGACTACACCATCGGGTTTGATACTGCCGTCAACATCGCCATCGACGCCATCGACCGTATTCGCGACGTGGCGGAGTCTCACGACCGCGTGTTTGTCGTCGAGGTCATGGGCAGGGACAATGGTTCCATTGCACTCGAAGCCGCTCTGGCGACGGGCGCCGACATCGTTCTGACCCCGGAATTGCCCTTCAGCATCCCCAAACTCATCACACGCCTGCACGATGACGTCATGGCGCAGAAGAAACACCACATCATCGTCATGGCAGAAGGCGCAGGGCATGCAGAGGAGCTGTCGCACTATATCGATGCCAACCTGCCGGTGGAGTGCAGGGCGACCGTCCTTGGCTACGTCCAGCGTGGAGGGAGCCCCACGCGCTTCGACCGCATCCTGGCCAGCACATCGGGCGAAGCGGCAGTTGTCGCTCTCAGCGAAGGCCGCTCGGGTGTCGTCGCAGGAACACGCGACGGGCATATTGTCCTTCAGGAGACGCTCGAAGCAGTCACCCGGCGCAACCTTCTCAAGCCAGAGCTTGTGGAACTGCTGAAGCGAGTATCCATCTGACCTTGTTTCATCCCAGGAGGACCAATTGGGTCGAGTCTTCAAGTCGCTGACCTTCCAGATTATTGTGACTGCCCTGCTCATCGTGGGCGTCTCGATGGCGATTCTGAGCAACCGCCTCATCTTCGAGTTTCAGGACGAACTCGTCAAGAAGGAAAGCGAGACCCTCCAGGCCATAGGATCGCAGGCCGTCGAACGCTGGAACCGCATGTATCGCGAACTGTCCAGCAGCTACAAGTTCGACAAGCTGAGCCAGAGCAAGCAGAACGAATTGGTGAGCGTCTTCCTCTCGAAGTCCTATTATGACTACATCGATGTGTTCAAGGGAAACTTCCCACGTGTCAGCATCGGGTACCAAGTCAGCCTCTTCACGCCAAGTCTCGTCTACCTGACCGACGGGTCGCGTAACCCGCTGCCCAAGCTGACCGTCGCTCTTCCCTTGAAGGCAGGCACACGGACTCTCGGCTATCTGGTCGTCGACAGGGACATGCCTCAGGTCCTCGCTCCGTTGCAGCGTGTCCGTTTCGAGGCCTTCAAGACTTCGACTGTCTCCATCGCGCTGAGTGGCGCAGCGACAATCATCCTGCTGACCTTCTTCCTGATACGCCTGTTGTCCCTTCGCCGCAGCGTCGTCCGACTCAAGACCAACCTGGACACGCGCGTGCCACGCGGTGGAGGGGAACTGGGAGAGATCTCGCGCGCGGTCGCCGACCTGGCACACTCACTCAAGCGGAGCATCGAAGAAGCGAAACAGACCGAGGCCCTCAAGACGCTCGGCATCTTCACGGCCGGTATCGCCCACGAGGTACGCAACCCTCTTACAAGCATCAAGGGATATGCAGGTCTTCTGGAGAAGAAGCTGCAGGGGCGTCCCGAAGCCAAGTACATCATCCCTATCCGCAGCGAAGCCGACCGTCTCGAATTACTGGTCAAGGACCTCCTCACCTTCGGGCGCCCTGCGCCGCCTCAGCCGGTCGAGTTCGACCTGCGTGGGTTCTTCGAATCGATGGGAGAGCTCATGGCGCAGCAGTTCGAGGACGGCCATGCCACGCTCGACCTCCAGGTGCCACAGGTCATGGTCACATGGGATGCGCGCCAGACCGAGCAGATGTTCATGAACCTGCTGCAGAACGCCATACAGTCGATGCAGAATAAGGGCGGTGGGGTCGTTACCGTCACCGCAAGGATCGAAGCTGATCGTGTCATTCTCGAGGTACGCGATGTCGGTGCGGGTATCAGGAATGAGGACAAGCCCAAGATGTTCACCCCGTTCTTCACGACCAAGGAACACGGCACCGGCCTTGGCCTTCCCATTTCCCAGAAAATCGCCTCTTTTCACAATGGCGTCATCACCTATGAGAGTACGGAGGGAGCGGGCGCTACGTTCACTGTCAGCATGCAGCGAATCATCAATCCTGGTGTTTGACTCGGACTTCGAAACCGGTAAACTGTGAAATTGCCTATGAAAACCCAAAGCAAGCTCATTCTGGTCGTGGACGACGAGGAAAACATACGCGAACTGCTCCGCGAGTCACTTGAGGACGAGGGCTATCGCGTCAACGTCGCCAAGAACGGTCAGGAAGCAGTCGAGAAGGTCAGAGCCCTGAACCCGGACACCGTCCTGATGGACGTCAAGATGCCCGTCATGAGCGGCATGGATGCTTTTCTCAAGATCAAGGAATCCCAGCCCGATCTCCCTGTCATTTTCCTGACAGCGTTCGGCTCGTCGGATGTCGCCATTTCCGCCATGAAGTCCGGAGCCTACGACTATCTGACCAAACCGTTTGACATCGATGAGGTCAAGATCAAGGTGAAGAGGGCTCTTGAACTTCGCGAGCTGTCATGCCTCTCAGGACGGGCTCGCCCCGAGGACCTTCCCGTCATCAACAGTGACGAGCTCGTCGGCCAGAGTCCACTCATGCAGGAAGTCTACAAGCAGATCGGCAAGGTTGCCAGCTCGGATGCGACCGTCCTGGTCCTCGGCGAATCAGGTACAGGCAAGGAGCTGGTCGCCAAGGCCGTTCACAACAACAGCCATCGAAAGGACCGGGCGTTCATCGTCGTCAATTGCGCGGCCATCCCGGAGAACCTTCTCGAGAGCGAGCTGTTCGGTCACGACAAGGGGGCCTTCACTGACGCCTTCGATACGCACATCGGCAAGTTCGAACAGGCATCCAGTGGCACCCTCTTCCTCGACGAGATCGGCGACATGTCCCTGCCGCTCCAGGCAAAACTCCTGCGAATCCTGCAGGATGGAGGCTTCGAACGCGTCGGCGGTCGAGAGCATCTGACGTCGTCGGCACGCGTCATCGCGGCCACGAACCAGGACTTGACCAGACTGGTCTCTGAACGCAAGTTCCGCGAGGACCTGTTCTACCGGCTCAACGTCATCACACTGCGTCTTCCCCCGCTGCGTGACCGGCGCGGCGATACTGTGCTGCTGGCACGCCACTTCGTCAGGAAGTACGCGGCCAAGTACGGGCGTGACGTCACAGAGATAGCAGACCAGACCTTGGAACGCCTTACTGCCTATGAGTGGCCGGGAAATGTCCGGGAGCTGGAAAACGTCATCGCCCGGGCAGTCATCATCTCTCAGGCACACGTGCTCCTGCCCGAGACAGTAGAACTCTGCGCTCAGCCCATTCTGCACCGACGCGAGGAATCTTCAGCTCCTGAGGGTCAGCCACTGGTGGCACAACCCACGCGGCCGCAGGCAGTCGGCGCAGATGGCAACGGTGGACTTCGTCTGTCAGACGCCATCCAGCAAATGGAGATCGATATGATCCGCAAGGCGTTGCGCGAGTCCGGCGGGAACAAGACCAAGGCCGCCCAGATCCTCGGCATCTCCCGCAAATCGCTGTTCAACAAGATTCGGGACTATAAGCTGCAGGACCGGGACCAGTAGCAACAACATCCTGTGCCTGATTTCCTGACTCTGCGAAGCCCTGGACACAACTCGCCGGGGCTTTTTCGTTCACGGCAGTGCAGGTGCCCGGCCCGCGAAGCCGGGCCTTTGACAAGAGCCATCCAGAAAGGTACCATGTGCAATCATGCCAACAAGCCGAACCAGCAGCATAGTGTCCGTCGTCGCAGCGGCGTTTGTCTGGGGAACCTCCTTCACCGTCTCAAAGCTGGCTCTTCGCTCTATTCCTCCGCTTTCGCTCGCATGGATACGCTTCGTGCTCGCGAGTGCCATCCTGCTCGCCTGGCTGGTTATTCGTCACGAAGACCTTCGTCTCGACCGCCGGGAATTCGGCGCCATGATGCTGGGAGGAATCCTGGGCTATGCCTTGAACCACATCTTCGAGAATGTGGGTCTCGCTCTGTCGACGGCCTCCGAGATCTCGCTGATGATGGGCGTCTTTCCCGTCCTGTCGCTCGTGGTGGAGGGTCTGGTCTACCACAGGAGGTTCTCCCGCATTGCTGTCGGGGGCATTGCGCTGTCTGTCGTCGGCGTCGTCCTCATCGTCAACCCGCGTTCTCTCATAGGAGCCCTGGGAGGGAGGCGCCTGCTTGGCGACGGACTCATCATCCTCTCGGGCATCTGCTGGGCATTCTACAGCATCCTGGTCAAGAGCCTGTCCAGGAACAGCTCGGCCAGCAGGACTGCAATGTTTCAGATGCTGTTCGGCAGCGCCGTCCTGCTCCCTCTGGCAGGCGTCTTCAAGCGACCAGTCTTCCCGATCCCCGCAGAAGCTGTCTGGGCTGCCATCTACCTGGCGGTCTTCTGTTCGGTCGGCGGGTACTCCCTGTACAACTACGGTGTTGCCAGAATGGCGTCGACCCAGGCGGTCAGCATCCTCAACCTCATTCCGGTCTTCGGTGTGCTTACCTCCTGGGTCGTGCTGCACGAAACAGTGACAGTGATGCAGCTGGCCGGCGGAGCCGTCGTCCTTCTGGGTGTTCTCCTCAGTCTACGCGATTCTTCGCCGGTGGCTTCTCCTTCATGACGATGACGGGCCCCAGAACCGTCGGGCCCACGTGACAGCCGACGACACAGGAGACTCTGTTGTACTCGACCGGTACGTGGAGCACCGATTCCATCCAGTCTCCGAACTCCTTGGCCTCATCCCAGTTGTCGGCCCAGTGTAACCCCGCAGACACCACGCCATAGGAGGCCATTTCCAGAACCAGCTCCTTGAGCCGTTCCTTGCCCGCCTTGAGCGTCCGGATCTTGTCGTGCGTCACCATGCGGCCGATGTCGTCAAACCAGACGATCGGCTTGAGCTGGATGATCGTCCCGATCAGGGCCTGAGCACCCGTGAGGCGGCCGCCCTTGTACAGCCAGTGGAGCGACTCCATGATGAAGTAGACCCACGTGCGGTCCCGCAGCTCGGTGAGCGCTTCGACGATTTCGGCGCGGCTCTTGCCCTCATCCGCCATGCTCTTGGCCAACCGGCCCATCGTCAGCTCGCAATAGCCACTCTGGCGAGAGTCGACGATGGAAATCCGATCCTCGGCCGCCAAGGTCTGCGCGGCAACGTGCGCCGCGTTGACGGACCCCGAGATAGCCCCCGATATCATGACACAGACGATTTCATCTCCAGCCTCGAGAATCGGCCCGAAAATGCGCACCAGGTCGGCGGGGTTGGTCTGCGCGCTCTCGAAGATGACGCCCTCACGCTCCTTCTTGTAGAACTCGGCCGGCTTCATGTCGACACCGTCGCGATACAGTGTCTCCCCTTCACGGACGTAGAGAGGCGCCATGACCATGCCTGCCTTCTCAAAGTCCTCGACAGTCATGCCACATGTCGAGTCCATGACGATTCTGATCATTCGACTCCTTTCAGGGGCCCTGTTTGGACCGCCTGTCACCGTATGCCGGTGTCACGAGTGGAATTGCCCATCGTGCTGCGCGACAGCCCCAAGATAAGCATCACTGGCTGCTTCGACCAGATCCTCTGGTTACGCCTTCATGATGATGCAGGGGCCAAGAAGGTCAGGGCCCGTGTGCACGCCCAGCACGCACGACAGCTTGGTATATGACACAGGAGCCTGGAGGATTTCCTCCATCTCGGCGTGGAACCCCTGAGCCTCATCCAGATTGTCCGGCCAATGCAGGGTCGCAGCCTCGACCCCGTTCTTGCCACAGTCTGCGACCAGCTGGCGCATGTGGTCCTTGGCAACCTTGATGGTTCGCGTCTTGTCGTAGGATGTCATGCGTCCCGCTTCGTCGAACCAGACTATTGGATTCAGCTTGATCACGGATCCAACGAAGTACTGCGCTCCCGTCAGGCGTCCTCCATGGAACAGCCACTTGAGTGATTCCATGATGAAGTACGTGCGCGTCCGGCTGCGAATGTCGGCCAAAGCCCGAACAATTTCCACGCGATTCTCGCCTGCATCAGCCATCTTCTTTGCCGTGTGACCAAGGTATGCTTCACCGTAGCCGGATTCCAGGGAATCGACGATCGTTATCCTGTCTTCGGCCCCGAGCATCTGAACAGCAACGTGCGCTGCGTTCACGGAACCCGAGATGGCGCTTGAGATGAGCACACATATGGCTTCGTCGCCTGCTTCCACGATGGGCTTGAACACGGAAACCAAGTCTGCAGGATTCGTCTGGGCGGTCTCATAGATGAGACCCTCCCTTTCCCGTTGGTAGAACTCGTCGGGAAAGATGTCCACCTGTTCACGGTAGAGCTTGTCACCGTCCCGGACGTAGAGAGAGACCATCGCTATCCCGGACTGGTCGAACTCCTGTCTGGTCATACCTGTCGTCGTGTCCATGACAACTTGTATCATGTGTTGTTCACCTCCGCGTATTCGCAGGCATAGTTTACCAGAAAAGACGACCCACAACAACCAGCCAGGGCCGGCACCTCGCCCGGTAGCGATATGGCATCCTCTTGCACCGCTCCAGCATTGCAAATCAGCCCTGTCGCCATACAATATCCATAGTCTGCAGCACATGGCTGACTGGCAAAGAGGTGGTCCTGGCATGAGGCACTCGGGAGAGCGTACAAGAACAGGGCGTGGAATCGTGAGAGCAGCATGAGGCGAGTTCTCCGCGTCGCAGGGCGCGCAATCCTGATATCCTTGCTCGCGGCGCTGTCATGGCTTGTCCTCGGGACCCGACCCCTCTTCTATCTTGCGACCCTCATCACAACGTACACGGTGGTCATGGTCCCGCTGGTACTGGGGACAAGCGACCGAATCCGGGTCGTCAAACACCTGCGACAGGCAGTCGTGCAGATGAAGTCACGGAATACGCTGACGATCTCGCTTGAGGGCATCCCACCACGTTCCCCTCTCTCAATCCAGCTCCAGCCGCTGGTCCCCGAGTACATCATCCGCGAGAGCTCGTCCTGGCACGACCGGACGTACGTCCTGCAATTCCACGTCAACCGTCGAGGGGTGTATGACCTGGGCGAGGGTATCCTGACTGTGACCGACCCTCTTCGCCTGTTCCGCCTCAGCAGGCGCCTGATAGCAGAAGAGCAGCTCACCGTGTTCCCCACGGTCCTTCCCCTCGAGAAGCTGCGCATCTCACTGACCTCTCCCCTCGATGGTCAGCGCGTCAAGTTCGCACCCAACTATGATGTCTCGCAGCTTGCGGGAGTACGACCCTACGAAAGTGACCCCATGAACCGTATTCACTGGAAAATGAGTGCTCACAGAGGTGAGCTCATGGTGAAGGAATTCGCCCCGTCGGCCTCAAAGACCGTCGTCGTCCTGCTCAACCTGACGCTTCGGCGCGAGCCCAGCTTCACCCTGGAAACCTTCGAAGACTACATGACCATGGTGGGCGCCAGTGTCCTCCAGTATGGCCATGACCGCAAGCTGCCCTTCGGGCTTACCGTTCTGGGCGAGGAGACACTCTCCTCCAACGGCTTCTCGAAGGACGCGACCCATTTGTTCGCCTGCTACCGCCTCCTTGCACGCGCGCGGGCCCGCATGGACCATGAACCGTCCAGTACAGTGTTCCTCGACTATCTCCAACGGGAACGACTCCGCATCCCCGCCCGCTCACAGCTGTTTCTCATCCAGCATGAGCTGAAGGAAGAGGAGATTGGAGCACTGCTTCGCATGCAGGCGCAGTTCTCACGCATTTCGATCTGCCTGTTCCCGTACGGAAGCTTCCTGCTGTACGGTGAGCGGGCAGTCCCGTACTTCATGCCCGACGTCGAACAGATTGCACGTCTCAAGAAGACGCAGAAGATCCTGAGAGATGCCAGGGTGGACCTGTCCATTATCGGTCTCAACGATACGCTCGCTGCCCTCGGAGAAGCCTGATCATGCATCGCGAGAAGTCACTGCTGCACGTCTCCTTCATGATGGTAGCGACGCTCCTGGTCTTCTGGACAGCACGCGCCACTATCCCACTATGGATTGTGCTGCCCGCTTTGGCCGTTCTTGTGGCAGGACCATGGCTGGCGCGGCGCAGGCTGACGTGGGAAGCCATCATCGGCGTCGCTGTGGTAAGCATCCTGGCCACAAACGGCCAGCGCCTGGCCATCGATTACGCAGCACGCTACCGCGAGTTCTTCTTTCTCCTTGTGCCGATGCTCTTCTACGCAGGCATTGTTCTCACCCGGTTGAAGACTCCTGGCGAACCAATCTACCTGTACAACATCGTGTGGCTGGCGCTGCTGGTCACGCTCGACGTCGCGGGCGCCGCCGTCTCGATCGCCGTGCTGTCACTCCTCGTCCTCCTGGCACTGCTGCTTGCGGGAACAGACGAGGACCGGCTGAGGTTTCTGAAGCGGCTGGTTCCGGTTGCCGTCATCCTGATCGCCGTCACCATCCTGGCAACGTCCCTTCCGGTCGAGACAGGTCCGTTCAGCGCATCAACTGCCCAGAATCTGCAGGACTTCCTGTTTGGCCGTCCTACGGCCGTCGACTTCATCACAAGACGCCATACAACGAACTGGTGGAAGCCCTGGCCGGCCGCTGCGACGAGTCTCCTCGGCTCCTGGCTGATGCGGACTGCACTTGCCGAAGAACTCCACGTCCTCGTCGGTTCCCTGCTGGCGGCTCCACTCGTGATCCTGCTTGCCTGGATATTCCTTGGAGCCGTCCTCCAGCAGGGACCGGGCAAGTCCCTGCGGAAGCTTGTGCCTGCTCTCCTCCTGCTGCTCGGTATGAGCTGCATCTTCGTGGCTCTCATCAGTATGCGCAGCAAGGCTCTGAACACCCTGATGTTCGGTCCTTCTTCACCCTGGATCATCAATGGCAAGCTTCTGGTGCCGCGTACCTGGCAGATGTTCCTGGCGCTCAGGCTGAAGGTCAATCTCTTCCCATCTCCCGCCGTCATAGCGTTGCAGCTCGTCCTGCGCAACCTGTCAATCCTGACAGTGCTCTATTGTGGCGTCACCTGTGTCCGGGAGGCATTCGCAACCAAGTGGGACCGCCTCGAGGGCATTGGGCGCAGGCGTGACCGCATCGTCATCGAACGAACCATCAAGAAGATTCGCAGCCTGGATGACGAACAGCTGCTGCGCGACCCACGCGGGACGGTCATCGCGATCTTCTACATGGCGGCCAACGCTTTGTATCCACTCGACCTCGCGATGGTACGCGGAGAAACGCCGACAGAATTGACAGCTCGCGTTGCCCGGTGGTATCCTGACTTGGCCGAGAAGGTCAACATTCTGGGAGGACTGTTCTATGTCGCCCGCTACTCGAAGGTCGATGTGACTCCCGATCAGGTGAGGCTGGCCAAAACTACCTACCAGGAGCTGCTGGAGATGCTGAAGACCGAGGCCCAGCACCCGCGTATCAGAACCGAGGGAGCATTGCCCGTCTCCCAGTAACCCGACCAGTCTGTAACGTGCCGGAGCCCCGCCCGATGTAGTGAGTGAGGCGAGATGGAGACAGTGAGGATTCGTCTGACAAAGGCACCACCAGGGGGGCGTCGCAGTACTGCGGCACGTTCCACCGATTTCCACGTGTTCTTCAGGACCGCAGGGGCTGGGCTGCTCGTGTCGTTGTTCATGCTTGTCGTCGCCCTTCTCCTCCGCAGCGCTTCCTTCCTCATCGTCGGGCTTGCTGCGCTGTCCTATACGGTCATTCTGTGCGGCATGCTCACCGCCCTGCACCAACGGCTCACGGTCACGAGCGTCCTTCGCCACAGTGTCGCGACGGTACGCCAGCCAAACATGCTGACCTGCACTGCCTCCGGATACAGGATCGCAAGTCCTCTGCTGCTGTCTGTCGAACCGCTGCTCCCGCCCTACGTGATCCAGCGCCACAGCAGACATGGCGACGACTGCACGACGGTGTTCTTCGACACCACACGCAAAGGGCAGTACGCTGTGGGCTCCGCCCGCATCTCACTGCAGGACCCACTGCGCATCTTCCGCATCCAGCGCACCGTTCCCTCCCAGCTGACCCTGACGGTCGTCCCGCGTCCAATCTCGCTCGCAGCGATGCACATCGCGCTCACGTCGCCTCTCGACGGACAGCGTGTCCGCTACGCTCCCAATGTCGACACCAGCCAGCTCACAGGAACTCACCCCTATGACGGCGAGCCGATGAATCGCATCCACTGGAAGATGTCCGCTCACACGGGAACGCTCGTCGTCAAGGACTTCACTCCCTCGGCATCTCAGACCATCATCCTGCTGGTGAACTATACCGTGCACCGGGATACGGGTTTCACGCTGGAAGCGCTCGACGACACTCTCTCGATCACGGCAGCAAGTATCCTGCAGTATGTTCATGACCGCAAACTCCCCTTCGGCCTTGTAGCAATCGGTCCACACACGGACTGGACGGGCCCCGGCCGTGACCGCACACATCTTCTCTCCTGCCTCACGACGATAGCCAGAGCCCGGGCCGTGCAGATAGAAGACACCGGCATCGTGCTGGACTGGCTGAACCAGAACGCACGCGTGATCCCCGCGCAATCACAATTGGTTCTCCTCGCGCACGAGATGGACGAGATGGAGATCGTACACTTGCTCAAGCGGCGCGAGCACTTCGCACGCATCACGATCATCCTGTTCCCGGAAGGCACGTTTCTCCTCCCGGGCGAGCATCAGGCACCGTACTTCCTGAAAGATACGTCGAGACTGCTCCGCCTGAGGTCTCTGCAGCGCGTGCTCAGGGCGAACGGCATCGAACTGACGATTGTCGGACTGAACGACCCGATCACCACACTCGCCACTGGCTGAGGAGACCACCATGGACACGACACGCATCGCCCGGCTGATTATCGCCAATACCGCCTGTTTTCTCGCATTCTGGATTGCCCGTCTTGCGGTCCCCTGGTGGTTTGGTGTGGCAGCACTCGTTCTGCTGAACATCGCGCTGCCACATCGCAACCAGAAACTCTTCCGACTCTATCACGGTCTCGAGACGTGTCTCATCATCATCTACCTGGCGCTGACTGCCGACCGGCATACCCTGCAGGAGCTTCTCGCCATTCTCCTGCTCACTGTGCTGTTCGAACTCTACTTCTGGTTTGTCGGCAACCTGACGCTGGCCGCCGAGTCGCCCGCCCATTTCCTGCGCATCAGCATCATCGCCTGCTGCTACGCTGTCCTTGGCAATACGGACCCCCTCATCGCCACCATCGTGCTGGCCGTCATGCTGGCCGCATCGATGCTCTCAGCGGTCACCACTTCCGACCCACGAGCAGCCAGGCGGCTTCTGCCTGGATTCATCATCCTCCTGGTCGTTTTTGTGGCCGCAGTCGCCTCCCCCATCGTGCAGGCGCCTACCCTTCCCAGAGCTGCCGTATGGCTGCTTCCAGGGACACCTGCGTCCACACCGAAGCCGGCGGGAACCGGCGGATTGCCTGTCAACCTGCCTGCCCTTACACTGCGACGCGTCATGGAGGAGCACTTCTGGGAGCTGTTCGGGTTCATGTATCTCCCACTGGCGATCATGATAGCAGTGCTGATCGCTGCAGTCATCGTCTCCGTCTCGGTCCTTCACAACACCTGGGGCAAAACCATACGTACATTGATCTTCCCTGTCGCGGTCGTCGCGACTGCTCTGATCTTTGCGATCGTCTACACGGGAGCCAAGACCGGGCAGATTTCGAACGGCATCGCCCAGGCAGGACGTGTCCCGGGGGAGGACTTCGACGACATCATCAGGGCGCTGCGGGAGCGCAACGTCCTTCCTTCCAAGGACGACGAGATCAAGGCCACGCTCGAGACCATCGTCGCTGGCGTGTACTGGATGGGCGCCAGTCTCCTTCTGGTGTCGATTGTCGCCAGTATCCGGGATATGGTCTTTGAGTTCCGTCACGAGGTCCTGCTGTCGATGCTCGACCGGTCGGACCGCAAGAAGGTTATCCGGGCCGTACGCCGGCTCGTTTCTCTGGACGATGGGGCCTTGATGGAAGACCCCGTGACCAGCATTACAGCGTTGTTTGCCATGGGCGTCGAGGTCGTCGGGACAATCGGGCCGCGCCTGCGACGGGGAGAAACCGCCGGTGAGTTCGCACAGCGTGTGACGGTCGAAGCCCCTGCCTGCGCGAGCGCAATGAGTCGGCTCGCAGCACTCTTTGGCAAAGCGCGGTACAGCCGTCCCAGCGTCACCGGGGAAGACGTGCTTGTGGCCAAGGTCACGCTGCAAGACCTGCAAGCAAGTGTCCACAGTATGCGAAACGAAGCCCGGGCTTCGCGACGACCGGCGCGGGGGCGTTGATTTCGAGCTGAACGGCCTACAATGAAGAAGACAGCACACTACAGAAGGAGCTGACCATGAACGAAAACCTGAACAAAGCTATATCCTATGTCGAACAGTACTTCGTCGGCAAGAACACGGTCGTCGACGTGGCCTTCGCAACACTGCTCGCCGGCGGACATATCTTCCTTGAGGACGTCCCCGGCCTGGGCAAGACGACGCTCGCCAATCTCATCTCCCGATCGCTGGGACTGGAGTTTAAGCGCATCCAGTTCACTCCGGACCTCCTGCCGTCGGATATCTCCGGCGTTTCGGTCTATGACCAGAAAACGCAGGAATTCCGTCTGAAACGGGGACCGATCTTCACCAACCTTCTGCTGGCAGACGAGATCAATCGCGGCACCCCCAAAACACAGTCCGCGCTGCTTGAAGCCATGGCCGAATACCAGGTCACCATCGACGGGACCATCGTCAAGCTGGATCGCCCCTTTGTGGTCATGGCAACCATGAATCCCATCGAGTACGAGGGTACCTTCCCGTTGCCCGAGGCGCAGCTGGACCGCTTCATGGCCCGGCTGACGATTGGATATCCGAGCAAGGAGAAGGAAGAGGAGATCGTCACCGGCTTCTATGCCCGAGTTAAGGTCATCAGCGACGACGTCCGCATCATCTCGCGTGACGACCTGACGATGATGCAGAAAGAGGTCGAGGGCGTTTTCATCGCGCCGGAATTGATTACCTACGTCGTTTCCCTGGTCGACGCCACGCGGCACGACGATACCGTCTACCTTGGACTGTCTCCCCGTGGCAGCATCGACCTCATGCGTCTCAGCAAGGCGTACGCGTATCTTCAGAGTCGCGACTTCGTCATCCCGGACGACATCAAGCTGGTTTTCCCGTTCGTCTCGGGACACCGGCTCATCCTGCAGGCTGAAGCCCGTCTCCGGGGCGTCACGACCAACGAGGTCGTGACCAATACTCTCAAGAACGTCCCCATTCCCAAGCTGGCCGACTACAGCAAGCAATGAAGCGGTACCTCTGCACCGCCTCGCGCGGCCTGACTCTCGGGGCCGGGCTGGCCGTGCTGTGGCTTATCCTGGGCAGTCATGCACTGTTCTTCACCGCATGTGCAGCTGTCCTGTACAGTGTTGTGCTGCCCGTCGTCATGATGCGTTCGATCGACACGGCCGGCGTCTCGGTCCTCGTCAGGCGTCAGCTGGTCATGATGGGCAAGCCGGACATGGTCAGCGTGAGTCTGACCGGTATCGGAGCACGCAGCCCGCTACGCTATGATGTCTCGCTGTACCTGCCACCCTATCTGGTCAAGAAACATGTGCGACACGCTCCGAGTGGTTTGATGGTCTTCTTCGAGGCCAATCGGCGGGGGGACTATCAAGTAGGTGACACAATCGTGACCATCCAGGACCCCCTCCGGGTGTTCTCGCTGTCTCGCGCGTTATCCAGTCCACAGCGTGTCACCGTCTTTCCCCGGCTACTTTCCTTTCCCCGGCTACGCATCGCCCTTACATCTCCTCTCGACGGACAGCGCGTGCGCTTTGCCCCGAACTACGACACGAGCCAGCTTACAGGCACTCACCCGTATGCGGACGACCCGCTGAACCGCATTCACTGGAAGGTGTCCGCACATACCGGGGCACTATATGCAAAAGACTTCAGCCCCAGCGCCTCCAAGACCGTCGTCATCCTGCTCAACCTGACACTGCGCCACACGCCGATCTTCGATACCGACGTTTTTGAGGACTATATGTGCACCGTCGCCGGCTCCATTGCGAACTATGCCGGCGACGCCCATCTGCCCTTCGGACTGATAATCCTGGGGCGGGAACAGTTGAACAGCGGCTATGGAACCGGCAGCGCTCATCTCGTCAAGTGCCTGTCTCTGCTCGCCCGCGCCCAGTCGGTCGTCGAGCCCGATCCATCCAAAGCCGTCTTCCTGGATTACCTGCAGACCCGGAAGTTCGCCATCCCCTCGCGCTCGCAGCTGTTTCTCATCCAGCAGGAAATGACCGAGAACGAAATCGGGACACTGCTCCGGATGCGAGCACAGTTCTCCAGGCTATCCATCGCCCTGTTCCCGCAGGGAAGTTTTCGACACTACGACGAGCACAAGACTCCCTATTTCATGCAGGACTATGTGCAGATCGAGCGTCTGCGGTCTGCCCAGAAGGTCCTGCGCGACGCAGGTGTCGACCTGTCCATCATTGGACTCAACGACACGCTTGGCGTCCTGTCGGGGATTTGACGTGAACGAGCCCCATCTGCACCTGCGGAACCTTCCGGAACGATTCGCAGCAGCGGCAGTCGCAGGGATGGCCGCGTGGTGGTTCACCCACACGGCAGTTCCCTTCTGGTGGGCAGCCTTGCCGTGTGTGGCACTCGCCTTCGCAACGCTCTCTCGGCGCGCTTGGCCGACCTGGCTGGCCTGGGGAGCAGCGACCGGCGGACTGGCCGCCCTCCTGGCCCTTACGCTGCGCTCACCCCGTACCGAGATCGTGTTTGCCTCCATCGCACTGGCACTCGTGTTCGCTGGATTGACGGCGGCGACGTGTGCACTGGTGACGTCGCGTGCCTTTCCGCGGAAGACTGCGTCGCTCATCGTATGGCTGGCCGTCGCTACCGCGCTGACCGGTCAGGGATCTCCCTGGATCGCGCCGGCCGCCCTGGCAATTCTAGGCACAGCCGGCCTCCTGGCCAACCGCCAAGAGGTCCCTCATGGCAACGGCCTCCGTCCGCTTCTCCCCCTGCTGGTCAGTCTCTTCCTGCTTGTCGTCATCGTCAGTGCTTCTCCCGTCGGCCGCTCTCCCGCCCAGGGTCCCCTGTCGACGTTCGTCCAGCATTCTCTGTTTCCGGACGCCCCTCCGCCTTTGCCACCTCAGCAATCGAGTCAAGTCCCAGGCGGACAGCATCCGTCCAGGAATCCGGTCCGCTATGTCGCCCCGATGCTCCGGCTGTGGTTGTATGGCCTTGAACGCACGCTGCTGCCGTGGGCCGTGCCTCTTGTCCTCGGATTGCTGACGCTGGTTCTGGGACTCATCATTCTCATACTGCTGACCCGCAGTCCGATCTCTCATGTCCTGCGCATGCTGACGCCTCCGTTGCTCATCCTTGGCGCCGCCGCCCTCGCCGCTGTCCTGGTCTCTGGTCTGCAACTGCCTCGAGGACCGGCACTGGCCAAGTTATATGAGCAACTGGGCAGGATCGGTGAACTTGCCCGCGCCCAGCAGCCTGCGGCTATCGACCAGGCGCTCCGCCAGGCAACGCTCCCCGTGCCCTCATGGCTGCAGGTTCTTGGTGTCGTCGTCGCCTCGGCGGCTGCCGTCGCCATTGTCCTCATGGTCGTGCTTATCCTCTCGAGGGCAGCATTCGAAACGCGCTACGGCTTTCTGCGCACCATCACAGACTCTCAGGAACGGAGACGGGTTGCCGCTTCCATTCGTCGGATGGCATCCCTGGACGAGGCTCTGCTGGTTGCGAACCCGCGCGAGGCTGTCATCGCCCTTTTCTACATGGGAGTTGCCGCCCTTCAGGACCTGCCTCTCTCTCTTGCCCGTGGCGAGACCCCCGAAGAGCTGGTGATACGGGCCCGTGAACGGTCCGAACCCGTCGCGTCTTCTCTGGAACTCCTTGTGACAGCGTTCTACCGGGCCCGCTATTCTGACCAGGACATTCAACCCCGGCAGGCCATTGCGTCTCGGGACGCGTACAAGAGTCTTGTCGCCGCCGTCAAGACCGCAATTGAGAGCAAGCGGTCCTCCCATTCGCGCGCCGTCACAATCAAGTAGACAATTCGACGCGGGACGTCCTTCCCAGAACAGATATTTTGGTTCTGTCAATCCCTTGAGCCGCATCTTCACAATGCTTGACGCACTCTCCTGCCACCGTAGAATAGTCATGTGCCTGCTGAGGGTGCGACAGTCTGAAGTGTCCGGCGCAGTATGGGTCAAGACCATCAGCAGTACTTGGGGGCGATACGCATGCAATATGTAATCAAGCGCACAGGTGAAAAAGTACTCTTCGACCAAGCCAAGATACGCATCGCTATCATGAAAGCCGGCAAGGCTACGAAGGAATTCGACGAGACTGAACCGGAACGCCTGACGCGCATTATCGTCGCCCAGATCCCCGACGACATCGCCACGGTCGAACAGATCCAGGACCTCGTCGAGCAGACGCTCATGGAGTCACGCCATCACAAGACGGCCAAAGCCTATATCCTCTACCGCGAGCAGCACCGAAAGCTGCGCGACCTCAAGACACTGCTTGACCCCCGCGAGACAATCCAGAAATACCTGGAGAAACTGGACTGGCGCGTCAACGAGAACTCCAACACCAGCTACTCTCTTCAGGGGCTCAACATGCACCTTGCGACAAGCGTCGTGAGTCGGTACTGGTTGAACGAGGTCTATCCGCCAGAAGTACGGGACGCGCATGTGGGTGGCGACATCTACGTTCACGATCTGGGATACCTGGCAGCCTACTGTGTGGGCTGGGACCTCAAGGACCTTCTCCTGAGGGGACTCGGAGGCGTGTACGGCAAGGTCGAAAGCAAGCCCGCCAAGCATTTCCGCTCGGCGCTGGGGCAGATGGTCAACTTCATCTTCACCATGCAGGGTGAGGCAGCCGGCGCACAGGCGTTCAGCTCGGTCGACACCTATCTCGCGCCCTTCATCCGCTACGATCGCCTGCGCTATGACGAGGTCAAGCAAGCCGTGCAGGAGTTCGTGTTCAACATGAACGTCCCCACACGGTCGGGTTTCCAATCCCCCTTCAGCAACATCACCCTGGATCTGCACCCGCACGGCGCCACGGCCGGCGAGGAAGCCATTATCGGCGGAAAGCCTGTGCCCGAGACCTATGCGGACTTCCAGCCAGAGATGGACATGTTCAACCGCGCATTCGCCGAAGTCATGCTTGCCGGCGACGCCAAGGGCCGTGTCTTCTCGTTCCCCATCCCCACGTACAATATTACCAAGGACTTCGACTGGCAGAACCCTGTCTATGACCCCATCTTCGAGATGACCGCCAAGTTCGGCATCCCGTACTGGAGCAATTTTGTGAACAGCGACATGGATCCGGACGATGCCCGCTCAATGTGCTGTCGTTTGAGGCTCGACACACGCGAACTGCGGAAGAGAGGCGGCGGATTGTTTGCGGCCAACCCTCTCACCGGTTCCATTGGGGTCGTCACCATCGACCTCCCGCGTATCGGCTACCTCTCTCATAGCAGAGACGAGCTGTTCGGGCGCCTGTCCCACGTCATGGACGTCGCTCGCACGTCGCTCGAAATCAAGCGCAAGATCATCGAAAACCTGACGGCGGCAGGACTCTATCCCTATTCACGTCACTACCTTGATGGAGTCAAGCAGTGCAACGGGTTCTACTGGGCCAACCATTTCAACACGATTGGCATCAACGGCATGAACGAGCTCCTGCTCAATTTCGCCGGTGTCACAATTGCTGAACCCGACGGACAACGTCTGGCGCTCGAGATCATGGATTTCATGCTGGGCAAGCTAGAGGAGTTCCAGCACGCAAGTGGACAGCTGTATAACCTTGAAGCAACCCCCGCCGAATCAGCAACCTATGTGCTGGCCAAGCAGGACAAGGCTCTGTATCCAGACATCATCGTGGCAAACGAAGAGGCCGTCAAGAACGGAGCCGACCCCTACTACACCAACTCCACGCAGTTGCCCGTGACGTACACGACCGACCCGTTCGAGGCGCTTGACCTCCAGGACCCGCTTCAGGTCAAATATACAGGAGGCACCGTCGTCCACCTGTTCCTTGGCGAACGGCTGGAAAGCGCGGATCAGGCCAAGCAGCTGGTGCGCGCAGTCACGAACAGCTATCGACTGCCCTACTTCACGCTAACGCCCACGTTCTCGGTATGCCCCAAACACGGGTACATCGCCGGCAATCATCCATTCTGCCCCAGGTGCGACGAAGATCTGGTCGTCGAGGCACAGAAGGTAGCTGCGGGCCCTGCCTCTGAAGACGTCCCGTTTGCAACCCGTCCTGAAAGCTAGGAGGTGTCTGCCCCATGAGAAGATTCCGTCGTCCCAAGAAGAAAGCCATCTTCCTTGCCGTCGCTGTCCTGGTTCTTGCTGCGTCTGTGTTCCTCGTTGCACGCAACCTGAATTCGAACGGCACACCGGGGACCACGGCAAGACCCTCGAAGAATGATGTCGGACTGTATCTGGACAAGGGCGACCTCTGGCAGTGGGTAGGCGGGCGCAAGACACAGCTGACCAAGGTGGGTACGGTCGTCACCTTCGACTGGCACCCCGCCGGAGGCGAGCTTGTCTACGTGACCAGCGAAGCCGACGGTTCCTACAAGGCTGTCGACCGGAAACTGGCGTCCAAGCAGGAACTTGTCATCAGCCAGGGCAAAACCGAGATGTGGCCCAAACTGCTTTGTTCTTCGAGTGGCGTCCTGCTGGTCGAGGCTTCGCCGACGACGACTCCGCGGCTGCTGCAGCTGGCCATAACTTCACTGGGCTATGAAGGCACGACAAGTGGCTCATTCTGGACACAGGTTCCACTGACAAGAGAACAGTTTGACCGGACGACGCGACTGATCATGGACGGATCGACACCTCTCATCGTCTCTCCCGGCGGCATCTGGACGATCGCCGCCTCAAGTCTCGGCTTCGACACGGCTCACACGTTTCTCGGCCCGACAGGAGTCACGTTTGCCGATGGTACATTCTTTGGCCCCATGCAGGATACCAAGGGGACGTTCCTCGGCATCAAGACCAAGGATGGCAAGGTCACGAGCGTAACTCCGCCACCCACGTCAACAGGCATCCTCCAGCCCTTCGTGCGCGGCGCATCACGGACGACCGATGGCAAGACACTTGTCTACGAACTTGGCATCTATGGTTCGGGTACGAGCGCCGACGGCAAGACCGCCCCACTGACCTATGAGACGTGGCAGTACGTCGAGGGCTCGCGCAGCCCCAAGCTTATCGTCAAGAGCAGCGCCCCATCGCTGTTCGCCTATCAATTCACGGGCGGCACTGCACCCGTTGCCGCCGGCATGCAGCCCGGCGCGACGCTGACGACCGAAACGGGACTTATGTTCCGGGACCGGCCCATTACCATCGGCAGCAAGGTCCTGGAAGTGGCAGCCCCCACGGAGACAAGGACAGCTCTGGCTCTCGGTCAGGGCTGGGTTCAGGCAAAGGGACTCGGTCAGGCAAAGGGAAAGACCGGCTGGGTCTATGGCGGATATGCCAGAATAGCGCGCGGATCGACAACGTATGCGCCGTTTGCCAGGGTGACCGCTTCCAAGACTGTCAATGTCTACCTCGACGAGAGTCTCAGCGGAACCGCCACGACCGTACTTGAAAAGGGTGACAACGTCGTTGCAATGGGAATGACGGCGGACAAACGGGCAATCCGGATTATGCTGCCATCGGGAACGACGGCGTTCGTAGCGACAAGCAGTGTCACTGTATCTAATTGAAGTCCCGACTATACTTTGCCTGGTAAGAGGAGGTGACGAGTGAAAGAACTAGAGAATGGGGACCTGTTGCTGGACAACGGGATAACGGTATCCGCGTGGAGACGCACAAGGACTGAAGTCTACAGCCGCGTGGTTGGCTATCTGAGGCCCGTTTCCCAGTGGAACAAGGGGAAAAAGGCGGAGTGGGCCGACAGGATATGCTTCGAGGCAAAGAAACAACACAACACAGCACAATGATCGCGTTGCGCAAAGCGCCGCTGGACATGGACCTTCTGCAGAACTGTCAGCGGCGTTTTCATATTGTCACGAGGGAAGTACCCTCTCGTGGAAAAACGGCGACATGAGGCTAGCGCACTACGAACCACTATCGCTCGGCGACTTCCCGGGCAGACTGGCCACAACCGTGTTCACGGTGGGCTGCAACTTCGCGTGTCCGTACTGCCACAACCCTGAGCTCGTTACCGCGACGGAGGATACGCCGCGACTGACCGAAGAAGCATTCTTTTCGTTTCTCGAACGCCGCAGGGGCAAACTCAACGGCGTCTGCATCACCGGGGGAGAACCGACGCTTCACGCCGATCTGGTCGGATTCATCGACCGCATTCGCGCTCTCGGCTATGCTGTCAAGCTGGACACCAACGGGTCCGACCCCGAGATGCTTGGAAACCTTCTGGAAACAAGCTCTCTGGACTATGTTGCCATGGATGTGAAAGCGCCGGCCTCGCGATACAGTGACGTGACAGGTAACCCGCATGCTCTCGCCCTCGCGGAGATCTCGATACAGCTTCTGGCCGGGAGTGACACCGTCCATGAATATCGGACGACCATCTTGCCTCTGCTGTTCAACGAAGTCGACATCGATGGCATCGCCGGCATGTTGCCCCCTGGATCGCGATACGTCATCCAGAACTTCGTCCCTACCAAGACCCTCGACCCGGACCTTGTCCGTGCCAGAGGATTTGAGTCCGGCGACCTCGAGACCATTGCGGACCGCACGCGCCTGCACTACCCTCTCCTCTACATTACCACACGAGGCGGCATCTAGGCTGAGCCGACCCGTTCACCGCATCCACCCCGGTCGATCATATCTGCAGACGCCGGCCCCCACATCATCAGTCGCCTTTCACGCTGTAACGTATTTGTCTCTGCCACGTTTACATTAGCAAGGAAGGGTGATCTGGTGGGGATAGCTACCGCGGAACACTTGTCCGTCCTTACAGACAAGGAAGGAAGCACTCCACAGGCGCACCCGTAGTTGTGGCGATCATTGCTCGACACTAAATCCGGAGCGGACCGCCCCACTGTAGACAGCGTGAGTTCGTGTGTTTCGCAGGCACACGATATCACATACCCTGGGGATGCGGTGTCGCAGCCCCAGGGTACCCCGGCAAGAGCGTTCAGCAGCAGTATTGTCTCGCCATGTACTCAGACAGAGTCCGACCTCCTGCCGCCTGAGACAGCGCCGTAGATCATTTCCGACACCTGCACCATCAGACGCTTGGCCTGTAGTGCACGCTCAAATCCTGCCATAAACACGCACAGCGAGTATGTCGGGCCACCCGTCACGCTCACGAGTTCAGCGTCGAGCAGAGAACCAGGCATACCACCCGTCTTTCCCGCCAGAGCGGCACTGCCGGGAAGCGGCCAGGCAACCAGGTCTCTCAGCTGGTTCATGCGCAGATAGCCAAGGATGCGTTCACTCGCCGCGTTCGAGACCAGACGATGCGTGTACAGCTGCGCCAGCATGTCGGCGATTTCAGCGGCGGTCACGCTGTTGTCGATTCCACGAGCGAGTGTCTCGCGGTCCATCATCCGACGTCGAATGCTGGTCACGGCATAGCCAAGGCGGTGCAGGACATCGTTCAGACGCTCCATGCCGATCTCCTCGATAAGCTGGTTGCAGGCCATGTTGTCAGACACACCCATCATCATGATGCACAGATCCTGGACCGACCACGGGCGAGTGCTGTCCAGATGCTCGAGAAGGCCAGTCCCATGAGGGGCAGGAACTGTCAGACGAATGGGCCGGTCCCACGCCAGTTCACCCAATTCCACCAGCTGCGCAACGCAGACCAGGAGCGGGATCTTAATGATCGACGCGGCTCCAAACGGGAGGCTGCTGTTCTGGGAGAAGATGAGACAACGGTCTTCTGCACTCAAGAGCTCAGCGTGCACGGCACATGGAAATGCGACCGTCGCAAGAACCCCTTGAAGCGCTTCCTGAACGGAAACGTACCGCGTGTCCTGCTTCACTCTGTCTCAGGCTTCGGCTGGTCGTGGTACACGCGTCGAACGAGCTTCCCGACAATACAGAGGACCTCGTAGCTGATCGTCTGGGCGAGTGAGCCCAGATCACCCGCGGTGATGCGCTGGTTTCCGGCTTCACCCATAAGAACAGCTTCGTCGCCCACCGTCACCCCCCGCACGTCCGACAGGTCAATCATGGTCTGATCCATGGTCACCCGTCCAATGACCGGCGCCCGCTTGCCACGAATGAGCACCGAGGCCTTGTTGGACAGCATGCGGGAATAGCCATCCGCGTAGCCTACTGGAAGGATACCCACCGTCGTCGGCTTGTAGGTCAAATAGCTGCGCCCATAGCTGATGCCATAGCCAGCAGGGACCTGTTTGAACGCCATCACCCGGGACTTCATCGACATTGCCGGCCGCAATCCCGCAATCGGCACGCCCTCAATGGGCGAACAACCATAGAGCAGCAACCCCGGACGGACCCCTTCGAAGGTCGCAGCCTTCATGGTCAGGATGCCGGCCGAGTTGCAGAAATGGGCAATAGGAGGCCGTATCCCCTCCACGGTCGACTGATGCAGAACTTTCTCGAATCTGCGCAACTGCATGGAGGAGTACGATTCGTCCGAGTCCGCACAGGAAAAATGCGAATAGAGCCCCTCGACCTCAAGACCTTTCATCCCGTTCAGCTTGTGCAACACGTCCAGCGCCCCTTCCGCAAGAACGCCGCCTCGTCCCATGCCTGTATCCACCTTGAGATGGACCGTCAGCTGCTTTCCGGCGGCGGCTTCGACGAGTTCGCGGGCGACGTCGTCGTTAGGGACACTGAGCGTAATACTCTGAGCGATTGCCTCCTGGACTCCGAATACAGGGACACACCCAAACACCAGCACGCGACCTTTGATTCCAGCTCGTCGAAGCTCAAGAGCCTCTTCCAGCGAAGCAAGTGCGAACCAGTCGGCGCCTTCTTCCTGGAGGACCCGCGCCACATGCACCGCACCATGCCCATAGGCATCGTTCTTGACAACGCACAGCACGTTGGTCTTTGCCGGCACCATCCCACGGATGACGTGATAGTTGCCCCGTACGCAGGCCAGATCGATCTCAAGCCACGTGGAACGCCCGAACTGCTCGACCGAAACGTTGTCCTCTCTCTTCATGACAAAACAATAGCACGATTCAGAGAGCGTTCAACACAGGAATACTCACTGATACGCAGTCTGCAGGCATGCTGTCCACGGTCACCGCCAAGTATGCAAACGTTGCCATTGACAAGAATCAGGTATTCCGTATAGTAGCGGTGTAATCGATAACTTCGTTATCGGTTACATGCCCTCCTTCGAAAACAGCCCGGACCGCGATCGCGCTTCGGGCTGTTTTCTTTGCTGCCCCTTCTACCAGAATCTGACAGGCTGATAGTCCGCGGTCGACTGGTGCAGTGGCGGCAACTCCCTGTCTCCTGCCGCGCTCCGCAACGCCTCCTCCATCGCAGCCGCGAAGAAACGCTCAGAGCTGTAGTGGTCGACAATGGCTACACAGCCTCCCCCCTGAGACACCTCGAGCGCCCCGTGATACGTGACATCTCCCGTGATCAGTACCTGGGCTCCTGCTCTGATTGCAGCCGGGAGAAGTGACGACCCTGCTCCGGAACAGAAGGCCACGCGTTCGATAGCCTCCGGCAGAGTCCCCGCCACTGGCAACACCGCAAGAGCGAAGAACGACTTGATGAACGTGGCGAACTCTTCCGGACCCATGACATGAGGCAGCCTCCCCACGTGTCCAAACCCGGCAACTGGACTCCCAGGAAGATGTTCCTCGAAAACGTCGACTGCCGGCTCCTCGTATGGGTGAGCCCCGCGCAGGGCCTTCAGGACAGGTGCCAGGTCCCGGCCGGACACGATGGTCTCGACGCGGTCCTCGGCCACGCTGGTCATGGCATTCTCCTCACCCACGAAGGGGTGCGCCCCAGGGTCAGGCACGAACCCACCCGTCCCAGCGGCCCGGAACGATGTGCGCGAATAGGAGCCGGTATGCCCTGCCCCAGCGCCAAACATTGCCTCCAGGGCCTGTTCCCTGAACTCGGGAGGAACGAACGTGACAACCTTGTACAACCGTTCCGACTCGTGAAGCTCAAGAATGCGCAGGTCAGTGAGGCCCATCCGACGCGCCACAAATGTGTTGAGACCGTCCGGGGCAGCGTCGAAGTTCGTATGTACTGCCAACAGAGCCATGTCCATACGAATGGCGGCCAACAGCGCCGAGTGCTGGATCGGGTCCAGCTTCCTGATCGCCCTGAAGATGGGAGGATGATGGGACAGAATGAGATTGGCACCAACCCGGTCCGCCTCCTCGACTGTCTCGTGCGTGACATCCAGACAAAGGAGGACCCCGCGTACCTCGTCGTCCATTGAACCGACGATCAGTCCTGCGTTGTCATACTCCTCCTGCAGCCGAAACGGAGCTACCGTGTCGACGAGATCGTACAATTCCCGGATGCGCATTGCGCACCTCCTGTGTCAGCACATTGCTTCCAACGAGAGTATACGCTACGAATGACCGGACCGGCAGGCAACCGACCAGAGAAGAAGACCCAGGAATAGTCTCCGGCTATCATGTTCGCACCCCAGTTTCCTTCGATCTGGTAGAGATCTCGAGCAGTCTCCGTCGCTATGCCGAAAGCGGGTCAGTCACACCCTTTCTTCTGCTTGATGACCTGCAGGTTTCGTTCTCAACACACCGAACACGACCACGGCTTCACCGGCAAGTGCCACCAGATCGCCGACACTGTACGCTGAACCGACTGGCCCACCCAGCCGGATCACGATGTTGTCCCCCAGCATGTTGAGCCTTGTGGAATCGTTCATCAGGACGCAGTTGGCAGCTGCTCCACGCAGTCGCAGCAAATCCGCCTCCTCGACGCGGCCGGCAGCATCCAGCGCGGCCACGGAAACAGGCATCCGTCCAGCATTGGCACTGATGACAAGCATGTTGAGCATCAGCCCGGCCAGAAGAATCGGAACACCCAGAACGCGTCGGTTGGTGACCAGAAACGCCGCCAAGACGCACAGCGTGACAACGTAGATGACGGCGACAAGCGCCTCACCGACGAGACCAGTTCCCCACCGAGTGAACAGAGCTGTCTGGACCGCAAACGCCCCCAGAGCCATCCATAGTCCCTTGAGGTGCCAGTTCTGGGCGTACTTGGGCCGACCCCCGGTGAGTAGACTGAAGACCAGTGCGACACCCAGGACAATCAGAACGAGCATACTAGGCTTGAATGCGCGCCGGGATGCTGACTCCGTCCGTCGAGTCGACCTGTACGGCGGAGGGGAAGTTGGCCATGTCTCCTCTCTCGAGGTGCGCATGAACAAGCTTCGTGAACGTGACCACCAGTTCTGGATCGAACTGCGCCCCGCGCTCCTGGTCCAGGATCTTCAGGGCTTCCGTGATCGTGAGGCTCTTGACCCGGTAGGGCCGCATACTCACCATGGCGTCGAACGAATCTGCAACAGCAATGATACGCGCACCAACAGGGATGTTCTCGCCCGCGAGATGGTCCGGGTAACCCTTGCCATCATATCGCTCATGGTGGTGCAGGACGATCTCCCGTCCGCCCTGGAACAGCGTCAGCCCCTCCAGCAGGGCGGCGGAAACCCCCGGGTGCTCCATGATGTGATGGAACTCCTCCGCGCTCAGTCCTGGCTTGCGCAGCAGGCCGTCGTCCAGCCCGACCTTCCCCAGGTCGTGCAGCACGGCAGCCTGCAAAACCATGACCTGTTCGCCACTCTCCATGCCAAGCTCATTGCACATGTCTTCAACCCACGCCCGCACCCGCTTCGAGTGCTGTGCGGTTTCGGGGCTCTTGCTTTCCAGGACATCGACCAGCTTCTCAAGGATAGCTTGCGTCTGACTGCGGAGTGCCTTCTCGCGCTTCAGAGAGAAGTACAGAAGCAGGAAAGTGGGGACCAGGAACAGAATGCTCAGTGGGTTCTCGGTGAAGAGTGCCGCCATAACCATACCCAGCGGCAGCAGGGCTGCGAAGTCGAGCCAGCTCATCTTCAGAAACGATACAAGAACCTCCAAGAGAGGCCTGCGGCTCAGAACCGAGAACAGGCACGACAGCATGACGCTTTCCGCAACGATGTAGTAAACTACAGCAAGGCCGACAGCGAGAAGGTTTGCCCCTTCAAGGAATCCCAGCTGCGATACGGCGAAGTGGTGGTAGATTATGCTAGTGCCCCCGATAACGGTGGCATAGAGAGCCCCGTTGAAAATGATCTTGTCGACTGATTTGCGTGTGACGAGGTCGCTCACGATCGTCTGAACCAGAACCAGAAGCATGGCCTGTTCCGGCGGCCAGATACACGCCACTGCAAACGTAATCCCCAGCGAGACCGTCACTTCTGTCTGGGCATTGCCGAAGCCGAAGTACACAATCGGGTAGAGATCCGCCACAGTCTCGCACACCAGTATCATGATGAACCAGACAGCCAAGATGGACGCCCGCTCCAACGGCACTATCCGCGCCACAACGAACGTGCCGATCGCCAGGCAAATCGACAGTACAATATACAGGAACGCCCCACGGTTCAATCGGTCACTCAATTTCGCACTCCCATTGCATGACTGGGGCAGTTCCCCCACGTGGCTTCAATTTTCCTCTACAGACCTCGCATGTCAATGCTTAGCCTCAGAGCAACCGCCTACAGCAGACAACAACCTCCTAATGCCACTTGAAATTGGCGAGGATGGACAGGACGATGGTGGCGACCGAAACGGCACTTGCAGTGACTTTGCTTCCCCACTTCATAGCTGATACCTCCTGGGTGTCGTGGCTAATGCCACTTGAAATTGGCGAGGATGGACAGGACGATGGTGGCGACCGAAACGGCACTTGCAGTGACTTTGCTTCCCCACTTCATAGCTGATACCTCCTGGGTGTCGTGGCTAATGCCACTTGAA